>Ga0209433_10000038_pt1 | contig 38667 bp, 33 predicted proteins | sample METZYME_5_50m_FD_187552 | JGI IMG/M metagenome (GOLD analysis project Ga0209433, IMG submission 187552) | Marine microbial communities from oxygen minimum zone in mesopelagic equatorial Pacific - METZYME_5_50m (SPAdes) (version 2) | ecosystem: Environmental > Aquatic > Marine > Oceanic | place...
TATCCCAATACCCAAATAGCTTATAAGACTTAATATTATTTATGGCTAAATCATAATCTTTTCCATTATATTTTATTTTATAATTCTCTCTTTTGAAACTAACTTTATCTAAATCATCAACTTTACATAACAAATACACTCTTAATATATCAAAATAATTTTCATTATATGGTCCGACCATGCGCTTGCTTTGTAGATTTCTACCATTCCTTTTTTGTAAATTTACATAAAATCCAGTGCCTTTATGAACAAAACAAACCTTTTCTTGAATTCTTGAACCATTTAAATCAATATAATCTACACAAGAATTTTCAATTTCATTAAATTCTCTTATTACAGATTCAATAGGTAGATTTTTATGAGTTTTATATAAACGAGTTGCATAATCTTCTAGAAACATACTAGTTCCTAATTGTAAATTATAATAATCAAGTTTATGTGTTTCATATTTTTCCAAATAACTTGTTAAAAATGCTTCTAAATTGTTAATGCTTTTTTTTTCATCATAACATAGCGCATTTTTGAAATAAGGTTTTTGAGATTCGACTAATGTGGGTGATTTTTTTAACAATTTTTTCCCATGAAAGAACCAAATCTTTAATGGTTGTAAACAAATACAAATCAAAAGAGAATTTGGATAATGGTTAATTTGCCTAAATTGTGCTATAGGTGTTTTATGAGTTCCATTTGCTACTTGATTAGAACATGATTTAATTTGGATTCCATAATATAAATTATTTGTACAACTATTTTTTCTTTGAATACCAATATCATTATGAGCTCCGTCGCGTATGAGTTTAATATTCCAATTGTTTTCTAATAATTCTTTTAATTTGCAAATTGCTTTGCTTTCACAATCGTAATTATTACCGTTTCTTAATAAACCTTCTTCTCTTCTTTGTTGTATTGTTTTGCTTTCTTTTTCTTTTTTTTTCCTTTCTTTGTTTTTTGCTCTATTTTCATTTTCACATTTTATTGCTTCTTGTTCATTATCAAAAAATTTATAACATTGTTTTCCATTTTCTTGCCAATCAGCTCTCCATCTATTCCCGTATTTAATAACCATTTTAGTTCATATTATATGTTATTGATTAAAACTTATGTGATTTAGCTTTTCAATATATAGATTTATAATTGATTCATTGTATCTTTAAAATATATGTTAAAATAATGGAATCAAAATTGAAAAATATATCTTTGTGTTTTAAAATAATTGACACATTTTTATCTGAATTAGATACAACAAATATTGAAAATATTCCAGATGGATTAAAATATTTTACAAAAAAACCTTTAAAAAATTATTATGAAAACAATTATAATTTTGAAAAAATAGTAAATCCTACAATTTTACAAAATCCAATAGCTGTAGGCGGTGGTCCATTAATTGATGAATTAAGAACTGCGATTAATGCTGATTATTCAGCGTGTATTGAAAAATTGAATTCTTTAAAAAGAAAAATAAAAAATAAATCTCTGAAACATACTATATACTTCTACTTTACCGAATATATTATTCAACCAGAGAGAATAACAGGAAAATATGCTTTTGAAAAAATAAGTTTTATTCTCTTTTTATTTACAAATTTGTATTTTACTCATAAGGCACAAAAACTAGAAATAGAACAATTAATAAATTTTTATGAATCTATGAATGATAATGAATTATTAAATAAATACAACCCATCACAAACAAATGATGATAATTCACTAATTTCTACCATAAAACCATTTTATTTTATTTTTTCGAATATGCTTATCAATTTATTAAGTGAATCTAAAAGTTACGTAAAACACGCTTATATGAGTGGTGATGCATTGCCATCTCGAATATCTAAAGAAACATTTAGTATGTTTTTCAATAGCTTTGTCAATTTACATTCACATATAATTGAAATGCCAAGAGAAGAATTTTATGAATATATTGAAAATATACAACAATCTAATGGAAATCGTGTTTTGTTTTATGATACAATTTACTACACAATAATGTATTATATACCACTTTTGATTATTAGAATTCCAATAGAAAATTTACTTACTTTTTTTGATGTATATGATAGATATGTATTTTTTAGATTCTTAAGAAAAATTGATTTATTTAATCATTATCTTAATATAGATTCAGATTTATATACGCAATTTGAAGAAATTAGTTCCGAAATGAATAGTATTGCTTTTCCATTGGATATTAATGCTAATGATGGTGGCGTAAGATTACAAAAAGCAAACAAATTTTTAAGTTACAAACGTTTGAAAAATATAAATAAAAAAGCTATTCGCACAATTGATGAACTTATTACTATTATTAGTGAAACACATAATGGTTGGTTTGGAGCTCTTTCACTTGGATCAAATCAAGTAAGTGGTCACGGCGGCGCATTGGCAAATTTAGTTTTTAATTATTTGAATCAAACTCCAGCTTTGACAGATATAATAAATAGAGTTGATAATTCAAATAATGATAGTGATGACATTTTAGTAGCTCATGTAGACAACCGAGGAAATATAGTTCATATTCCAGGAAATGTTGCTGGAATGATGATTATGCAAGATGGTAGTTTACAACCTGGGACTGGAAGTGCCACACATCACCAATTTTTTGTAAATCCAGTTAATTTTCCAACAATTGAATCTGAAGTTAGAAATTTGAATATTTCTGGAGGAAGCAATGAAGAAAAAAATAAAATGGAATCTAAACTAAACGATTTGTATGTATCTTGTAAAATAATTAATTTCTTTTTATCGGATTTAGATATTAGTAATATCAAAAATGTTCCAGATGGAATCAAAAATTTTTCAAAATCACCAACTACTAATAATTATTACAAAAAAGTTTCAGATTTTTATTCAATGCCAGTTTTAAATAAAGAAATCGCGGTAAGCGGCGGTGCAGTTTTATTTGATGAATTGAAAGATGCCGTTTATTCTGAATATTCAAAATGTATAAATAAACTTGATTCTTTAAAAAAAAAAATTAAAAATAAAACATTCCTTCATACTATTTATTTTTACTTTTCTAAATATATAATAGCACCAGAAAATATAACAATTGCACCATTAAAAAAATCATGCTTTTTACTTTTTTTCTTTGGAAATATGATTCTTGTAAAAAATTCACAAAAAATGAAACAGCAAGAACTTATCGATTTTTATAATTATTATCATGAAAATCAAATTATGAATACGAGAACATTGTATCATAGATCGACTTCACTTATGAAAAATTTTAAATTTAAACTTGGCGATTTTTTATCAATGATTTTTGCATCTACTTTGGATATTAATTTGGTAGACATAAATGAAAATCCATTTATGAAAGGAATTGAATTTGGGGCAACAATTTCAAGTGTTATATGGGCATTTGTAATGGACGCCGATTGGTCACCTCCTTCTCGTCCAAAATCGTTTAGCACTCTTTTCGAAGAATTTGTTAAAATACATTCAAATGTTCTTAGTATGTCAAGAGAAGAATTTAACGAATTTGTAATTGAAAATTCTCCATATAATGCAAAAAGTATATTTGTTGAAACAGTTTTCTATTGTATTACTACATTTATTCCATTTATGATAATATTAATACCATTTGATAAATTATTATCATTACTTAACGTTGATCAATATAATTTATTACATGGATTTTTGCGAAAAGTAGATAGTTTTAGAAATTATTTTGAATATGACTCACAGTTATATGAAACACTTTTAGATATTGAAGAAACATATACTTTACCTATACGAGATTACAGATGGATACCAGGTTTTCCTGGTCCAGCAAGAGGTTATTTATCTCCACAGGCATGGGATAATAATCCATCATTATCACAATATCGCAGCAGTAGAGAAATAAACTATAATACTATAGCTGGTCCTGGTGGACAAGAAGAATTTGCAATGAGATTAATAGAAGAGATTTTTAATAATGTTGTTGATGCTCATAATAATTGGATATCTATTATGAGCATTACTAAAAATAATAATATGGCTGGTTTTGACAACAAGTTATCAAAACTAATATTCAGTTATTTAGAAGAAAAACCAAACGCTGGTCATTTAATAAATCAATTGGATATAACTATAAATGATATGGAACTGGATCGTTTAAGTAACCCAGCTAGACCTACATTGGAAGCAAGTGTTCGAAATATGCAAATAGGTGGTATAAAATCAAAAAAAACAAAAAAAAAGAAATATTTAAGAAAAAAACATAGAACTAGAATGCGCATCAAATAAAATTTAGTCTATATAATAATGAAGACAAATATTAAATCAATTGTTTTAACTGTTTTTCTTATAATATTTGTACTAACCGCATTGTTACCCTGCTTGTATAAAATGGAATCTTATAGTAACCCAACCTGTATTCATAAAGACAATTTATATAGTGCATACGATTATGCGAGAAGAGCAGAAGTTATGAATTATAATTATTCTCAAAACACGAATAACGCAAATAGTGGAAATATTAGTAATAGTAGTGAATCTATTACAACTCGTGATAATATATTGACTACATTTTTCTTAATTCAAAAATGTTTTTCAAATAGTTTAGAACAAATACATTCGATTGGTCATTTTGAAGTATTACGTTTTAACCAAGAAGTAAATGGTTTACGTGATAGTATCGAAAGAGATTTAAATAATTCACTAGATTCACAAACAAATACTAAAAATCTAATTAGTAATGGAGTTAACAATATTGTATCATTATATATTAATCACGGTGGCGATAAGGATTATGTGCCAAATTGTTTAGATAGAAATCTACAAAACAACAATTGCCAAAATTTGAATTTGGAGCAAAGTTCAAATTTTTATGATATACAAGATGCGCCAAACAAAAAAGTGAAAATTATCTAATTAAAATTTTTCTAATATTTTGTGTTGGATTTATCATATCTAAAACCAACCATCTATCATCAATCTCATCATTTAACATTATTTTACAAGGTACAATACCATTATTAGCAACGGGAAAATATTTTGGATCCGAATCCAAAATATTTTGAATATTATCTTCAAATTTGACTACTTCTTTAAAATCTGTTATATCTTTTGATGGCTTTCTTTTTGATTCTATTAGTTTTCCTTTTTTGTTTGTCCATATATATTTAGTAGTTTTAATGATATTACCATAATCATCTGTTAAATATTTTGAATTTTCCTTATAATAATCATAAGTGTATGTAGAATTACCAATGACATCATTTGATACAATTATACCAATAGGAATTTTATTATCGCTTTCTTTCAAATCTTCAACTACCTTAATTGTTCCATTTTTTGTTATATAAACTATTCTACCAACAGTTGGACATATTTCACATTCATCATGCGATTGCATCATAATGACATTTAACCCATTTTGATGGATTTTTGTATTTAAATATAAATCATGTGTTTCAATTTTAACAGAATTATTTGCAACTAAACATAAATTTTCACAATCATGAGAAAGATAATTATTTTCTTCAATGCTTATAATACCAGAAGTTCCAGGTTCACCTTTATCACCTTTTTCACCTTTTTCTCCTTTTTCTCCTGGCTCACCTTTAAATCCTTGAATACCAGGTATTCCTTGTGGACCAGGTATCCCTTGTGAAACTTGCGAAACTTGCGAACTTTGTGAATCTAGTTTTTCTACTTTTTTTGTAGATTCAGAATTGTTTTCTGAAGTGTTATCATTAATATGGGCGCTAATATTATTAGATAAGCTACTTGATTCATTAGTTGTTTTCAGTAAAACAAATAACAATCTGCAAACACTTAAACCCGTTTTTTGCAAATCATTTAGTTTTTCATAACCTTTTGAATCCCCTGATATTAATGATGCAAATTCTTTTTTGTCTTTAATTCCTAACAATTGAGAAATTGGTATTGAAAATTTTTCTAAATTTACATCCATTATTCTAATAATTATTACAAAAAATGCTTATATTCTTTTATAATTATGAAATTATCGCGCTAGTACATTAAAGTGAATTTTATTTTTAATTTATAATGCGCCAACACAAAGAGTTGGATGTTAATATAGAAAATATAGAAGAAAAACTTTATAATATTAAGTCAATAGTTACAGAATTAACATCCGAACTAAAAATTCTTCAAAAAAAAATTTCAAAGCGTGTTAAAAGAAAGAAAAAAGAAACACTAAGAAAAATTACACCAGAGTTAGCAAAATTTATGAATCTTGATGAAGAAACATGTGTAAGTCGTGAAAATATTATTAGATTTATTTCTAAATATGTTAAAACACAAAATCTTCAAAATAAAAATAACAAATCTAGTTTTGTAGTTGATGATAAATTATCAATATTGCTCAAATTGGATAAAGGAACACATATTACATTCTTAGCCATTAACAAACTTATTTCTCATTTAATTTATTAACTTCAAAAAATATAATCGCATTATTTAATTATGAATCCACGTTTATTTGGTTGTGATATATCAATATCAAACGATATACTAATTGTTGGATGTCCTTCAGTTGGAAATAAAGGTTGTTTGTACACATATAAAGTACCCTGTAACCCATCTAGAATTAGAAACGATAGGGACGGCGACGCTGGTCAAGTGATTTTTCCTCATAATGGTCACTCGGATGATGGATTTGGAATATCATGTAAAATAACTTCAATCTCTTCAAACGAATACTATGTAATAATTGGAGCCCATAGAAAATTCAATAATGGAATTGCTTCTGGCTCAGCATATATTTATAAAACAACTGATTATGGTAAGAATTGGAAATTTGTAACAGAACTTCAACCAACAGCAAAATCTCATAACTCGATGTTTGGTTCATCTGTAGATATTAACCAAAATATTGCAGTTGTTGGTTCTTATGCTGATAACACTGAAGGATGGAGAACAGGTTCTGTCAGTATTTTTTCAAAAACTTCCAATGATAATTGGAATTTAGTTAATTGCATTCGTCCAAGTTATTTTTCTCACCGACCAGTTCCTAATAGCAATTTATCTTCACTATATTTTGGTTTTTCTGTGTCAATAAGTAATAATTTTATTGCTATCGGCGCCCCAACGGATAAAGCAAATGGATCTGTATATTTATTACATTCTGATAAAGGATGGGACAATATTGCAAATATTGATTCATATTGTTTGAAAGGTGAAAATAAATTTGGTTTTTCTGTAGAAACAAAACATAATAAAATTATTGTTGGTAGTCCTGGTGAAAATGGTATTCCTGGAAAAGCGTTCATTTATGATATGTCATCTATGTTTGATATCAAATCTGGATTTGTACCAGCTTCAAATAAAATTCCATTTGAAACAATTAATACAAAATCAAAGTCCTCTAAAGCATTGTTTGGAAGATCTGTTGCATTAAATAATAAATACGCAGTTGTTTCAGGATTTGGAAAAACTGAAGAATCTAATTATGTAGGAAGTGCTTTCTTATATTCACATAATGTTTATAATGATCAAAAAGATGTAGATTCTATAGCCTGTTTAAGAGATTCAGAATCAACAGAACTATTTGGACATAGTGTATCAATTCACAATAATATTATTGCGATAGGCGACCCCACCGCCGACAAAGTTCATATATATTATACCGGAACTTTAGTAGGTGGATATCTAAAAAAATGGTATCCTAGTTCAATAATGTTTTCGCCGCCATCAAGTGTATATATAGAATTGCATTAATTTTTACGTTTATTTTCTATATTTTAAAGAATCAATTTATTATGTCAGAAACAAAAAACTGGAGATCAACAAGAAGTTATGGTGTAATACTAGCAAGATATAATGAACATCTAAACATTCCCGAATACTTGATGGTGTGTAGAAAATCGACTTATTGCTATGTTGATTTTATACTAGGTAAATATGATGATAAAAATACAGATTATTTAAAGTTTATGGTAAAAAATATGACTTATTCTGAAAGAATTTCAATTTCTACAAAAAACTTTGAAGATTTATGGAAAGATTTGTATTACAATTCAAGAGCACCCAATGGTGCTTTTTATGACTACGTAAGTAGTAAATTTTATAAAGTACGTGATTTTTTTATTCAATTCAACACGTCATTAAGCTGTATATATAAATGGCCAGAATGGGGTTTTCCTAAAGGACGACCAAACCAATCCGAAGATCCACTCGATTGTGCAACAAGAGAATTATATGAAGAAACACGAATATGCCAAGATAATTACAAAATTATAAACACTATTATGCCATTTGAAGAAAAATACGTTGGAACAAATGGTCATTCTTATAGAAATGTATTTTTTATAGGAAAAGCATCAAGAGAATGTAATGGACATTTGGATAAATCTAATACAGCTCAAGCTAGAGAAATTGGATTTATCAAATGGTTTAAATATGAAGACGCCACTAAGCAATTTAGAGATCACGAAGAAAGTAAACGAGCCGTATTATCACTTGTTCATAACGCGGTTTCAACTTATTTTAAAAATCCTATTAACAGAAGTATTGTTGATAAAAAATGCGAAAGTAATCCAGATTCACCTGATTCGATTATAGAAAATGTATTTGATTCACATATTCAAAATACGGATATATATGACTCAGAAAATAGAAATTTATTAAATGATGATTTACTGAATATTAAATCAATAGTCAACAAATCAGATACAATAACTTCTAATATATGTAACTTAGAAACAAATAATTATATTAATCAAGAATTAGAAAATAATGATTTATTTGATCTTAATTCAATTGACCACGAACCAAATATAACTAATTCCAATATATGTAACTTAGAAACAAATAGTTCTATTAATCAAGAATTAGATACAAATCAAGAATTTGAAAACAAAAATTCTTTTATTCCTAAATTAGTTAATCATGAATCATTAACTAACAGTTTTTCTTTGTAAACTAATTGTCTCGTTCTATAATCTGCATTACGCCAACTATGTTTGTAGTTATATTTATTTTTTGGTTCTAATTGAACCATTTTATCATATGCACTAGAATCTATGCAATGTAATAAAATAGTGTTATTATTCATATGTAAATCAATATGCTTATTATTTCTGTACAATATACGTAAAAGATTGAATTTTTTAAATATATTTGCACGAAACGTATATCCAACTTCATCACATATAATATTATCAGGTTCCTCAATTCCACCATTCACAACTACTGAATTATATACATAATCAGTTACAAACCATTCAAAATCAAGACTATATGGAATATTAATATTCTCTGTTAAGGGAGAATATTCCTTGTTAACTCCATTCATTATAGTTTTTTCTTCATATAATGTGGTTTTTACCCAATTAATACCTTGTTCTAATATTTTACTAGCATAATGTATTTTATATTCATTAATTTTTCTTTTCAATTCATTTGGTAATATATCCCAATATGATTTATAAATCATCTATATAAAAATAATGGATTAATTCCTTAATCTTCTATAGGATAAATCTTCTCATATTTTGTTTTTAATACTTTCTTTCTTTCCATAAATCTTATCATATTATCTAAAGAAAATGTTCTTTTGCAAGACTTAAACGGTAACATTCTATTTTTGGGTATAGGATTCATTAAGCATTTTATTGAATACCAATCTAATTTATTTTTTGTATTATAAAACTCTTTAAGTAAACTGTTCGTTCTATTTTTTAACGAGTCACATTGTTCTTTATTATTATAACAACCAATTATCCATTTTAATTCAAATAATTCATAACCAATTTTTTGTTCCAAAATTACACAACCAAAAGACCAATAATCTGCATATTTTCTACTATAGTTTATTTTTGATGATATTTCAGGACTATAAAAACCAATACTACCACAAGCACCTTTTCCTATATGGTCATCATCTATTATTGATAAACTAAAATCACATAATTTGAAAATATATTTGCATGATTCATCATTACATGATTCTTCATAAAATATTATTACATTTTCTGGCTTTATATCTCGATGATATATACCCATATTATGTATATATTCAATACCTTTGCACAAATCTTTTGTGAGTTTATCTATTATATTTGATGATTTATCTATTTTTTCTGTAAAATCATACAAATCACCCTTACCTCTTTCTAATACTAAATTATAAGTTGTTTCTGTTTGAAAAACATATTTCATACAAACTATTGAAGGATGATTTATTTGTTTCATAATTGACAGTTCATTCAAAAAATATTGCATATTTTTTTGATTAAGTGACGATTTTGTTATCATCTTAATTGCAAAATTATTCCCTATTTCATTTGATATACCAACTATTGCAACAGAGCCTTGACCTATTATTTTATAATCTTTTAAATTTTCTCTGAACGGAATAAAATTAATTCCAGAATTATTATTCTTTTGACAAATGTGCCCGCTGGTATTTCTACTCATTAATGCACCAGCGGGCACAAACACTTCCATATTATTATAATATAAATATCATACTTTATATAGTTAATTATTAGGTTTTCTGGATTTTCCTTTAGTTTTAGATTTACGTTTTTTCGTTTTTCTTAATCTATATCCACCAGTACCAGGATTTCTCCTTTTTTTAAACTTTTTTCGGGGCGCTGGTGGAGGACTGTCTCTAGAACGAATAGCCTGATTAGGAGTTGATGTAACATGCACAGGTAATCCAACTGGAGGTGGAATTTGTGGTGTTGCTAATGGTGGTGGCGTTGATGGTGGCGGAGTTGACGGTAGTGAAGAAGAAGAAGATAATGAACTTGGAGTAGTTATTCCCGAATTTGATGTTGGACTAAACATTAGTGCTGCATCAGAATCACCTGAATCTACAAATGGAGATAATGATTCATTATTTTCTGGTGAATCCGATTCTAGCGCACCACCAGATTTTTTTACTTTTATTTTACTAGGCATTATTATTATAATATAAAAAAAATCGTTTGATTTTTTCTTTTTCTTTTTTTCTTTTTTCTTTTTCTTTTTTTGAATAGTCAACAATATGTATGTTTTAATGAATCATACCAAGACCATATGAGGGATTTGGCATCCAATACATGTATGATGTATTGTTACCCTTTTTCCAATATTTAAATTCTTTTCTCTTTTCTAGTTTGTACAGTAGCTCTTCCTTATTGATTCGAGGATTATATTCCATTAACTCGTTTTCATTAATGGTATCAATGTTATAATGAATATCTGCAATTTCTTCATCAATATCCATTGCCATATCATAATCATTGGTCCTAGCTTTATTTTTTTGTAACTTTTTCATTCTATTTACTGAATCCGTTTTGAACTTTTCATAAATATTTGACCAAATATGATTGTATAATTCATTGTCCATCAATTCTCGCGATTCTTTAATTGGATGTACCATATATGATTTTATTTCACTAGTCATGTCATCACCAAATACACTTTTCAACACATAAGCTTGATTCGAAATCATCTTTTGTATTTGTATGTATATCTTTATTGAATATTTTACAATCTTAGAAAAAAATTATTGTCATTTTTTTGGATATGCTGCGCCATATAAATATTAAATTAATATATTTTAAATTAAATGATAAATATTGGTATTAATGGCTTTGGGCGTATTGGTAAATCTATATTACATCAGGCATTGACTAATAATAATATTAAAATTAAATCTATTAATTTTCCTGGTTTCAAAATAGATAGAATTGCTTCATATATTAATCATGATAGTTTTCATAAAACAAATCCTTTAAATGTTGAAATATTAGATGAAGAAAATATAAATATAAACGAGCAAACAATACAACTGTTAGATAACAGAAATCCTGAAATACATATGTGGAAAAAAACAGATTCAAATTATGTTTTTGAAACTACTGGAAAATTTTTGACTACTTCAAAAGCATTAGAGCATAATTCAGATTATTTTATTATGTGTGCACCCAGCAAAGATGACACGCCACAATACTTATATAATGGTAATCATTCAAAATATGTTGGAGAACACATTATAAGTAATTCTAGTTGTACTACTAATTGTATAGTACCTTTGATTAAAATTCTTGATGAGAATTATTCAATTGAAAATTGTAATTTTATAACTATACATGCTGCAACTGCTAGTCAAAATATTTTAGATGGACCACATTTAAAAAAACGAAGCCATAGAAGTACTTTTAACAATATTATTCCGGCAACAACAGGTGCAAGTAAGTCCGCAATAAAAATTTTACCACATCTAAAAGGAAAAATATATGGTACTTCCGTTAGAATTCCAACTGGAAATGTAAGCATGGTTGATATGAATGTAACACTTCAAAAAGGAGATTCTTTAGAAAATATTTTAGATGTTTTGAGAAATAATGAACAAATTATTGTATCAGATGACCCATATTTAGTTAGCAGTGATTTTATGACTAGCACAAATCCAACTATTGTTGATTCAAGTGCTTGTATGAATATTGGTAAAAATCAATATAAATTTACAATATGGTATGACAATGAATGGAGTTATTCGGCACAAGCATTACGTATGTTAGAACATATGTATTGTTTCAATAATAATATTCCTTTAATTGTGAATGATTATACTTGTTAATAATATTTATGTATTGAAATAAATCTCAATTTTCTTCAATAAATATACAAATAATTATATTTATAGTTTTAATGGATCCAATAGAAGAAATAATTAATGTAAATATTCCAAATCCAAATCCAAATTTGGTTCAACAACCAAATCCAGTAGCACCAAGAATTTCTATTGTAAATACAATAGAAGCCCAACATCTGAGAACACATAAAGAAGAAAATCCAGAATTATATGATATGTTAAATGATGCATATAAACAAAATCTTCCTCCTTATACTACTTATATTAATGTATTCGGTACTGAAGAAAAACATTATGGCTCTATGTATGAACATGTGAATAGGATTAAAGAAAATTTAACAACTGAACAATATAGTCAAATAGTTGATGAATTCAATGATAAATATATTAACAAAAATGTATTGACAGCATTGGAAAATAATAGTTATGCTCAGATGATTGAAAAATTGCCATATTTGCGAGGGATGGTTACTGGTTTCACACTTTTAAATAATGATGGTTATGATTCTTTTAGAAAACACGTATATGTACCTCGCATGGTAAAAAATGAGTCAAATGATGACACAAATGTTGAATCTATTACAAATGATTTAGAAGGAATGTCTCTTAACAATGAAGATCCATATGGAACATATGCATTATATATTAATATATTGGTTGAATTAAGCAAAGAGTTTACAAAAAAAAATCACAATGCAATACGTTTTGGAGGAGGAAATTATATTACACATAATCTTGAGTCTCTTTTTCATATTCAATTAATTGGTATTTTTATTCTTTGTGATCATTATTTTGATAAAATTGAATTTCTTTTCCAAAAATATGCTGATCCTAATAGCAATACAAAAAGAATGCTTGAAGATAGAATTGATTTCTATAATGGTTTAATTGAAGGTAGAAACGATAAGATTAAAAATGGTTTTTTTTCCAATGTTCCTTTGTTATTTGATTTAAAATATATAACTAAATCTAGCATTGCTTATGAGAATGAAGTCGATATAAGAGACCTATTTTTCAGAAAAGATTTATTATATATGCGTTTAAAAAAGGCAAAACAAGATAAAGTTGATTTTAACAAAAACAGAAACGCAAACAAAACATTTTCTCAATTATTTCTAAGACAAAGCAAATATATTCCAATTATTAGTGCAAGTTCTTTTATAATGAAAGGCATTATTAAAGCGGCGAAAGATGATCCCTCATTTCTGAATACAGATTTAGCACAAGAAATTGAGAATATTAAATTGAATTTACCTAATGAGGTTCTATTAAATTTTGTTTTTAAACTATCTGATGATAATTTTGAAAAGTATTTTGAAAATTGGCTCAAAACTTGTAATCGTGCATCTCTTAAAAAAGTTTTTAAAATATTGAACGATAGCAAACAATATACAGAATTATATAATCCACCAAAAGGAACTAATAATGATTGGATTGAAGAATTACTTTCTCTATTTGAAATAAGAGCATCAGAAATAGTAAATGCAAGTGAAGGTAAAGTACAACTACCACAAGAAACTATGGATTTAATTTATCAATTTGCACACAAATATTATGGTGGACAAAGAAGAAAAAATAATATTAAATTGAAGTACAAAGCTGGAACCAATGGTGACAGTGATTATAAAACAAAAATAGATAACAAGAAAAATGACTTATTAAAACAACTTGATAATATAAAATCTCAAAAATCTGAACAATTACCAGATTATTATCCATACTTGAAACCAGAAACAAAACCACCAATTATTTCAAAAAAAGAACATAAACCTTTAACATCATCTCTTCTTAGAGGTATGCAATTACCAAAACTACCAAAATTTGAGGGAGGATCAAATGAAGAAAAACTTAAAGATGCCAAAGCATCGCAAGAAGCAGCTATAGCAGCTCAAGCAGCAATTGATATGGAAAGAACCCTAATGCCACCACCACCACCTGGTATTAAAAAAGTAAAAAAATCAGAATCATATGTTCCTATTACTCAAGAAAAATCTATTCCTAATAAACCTGTTCATCCTTCTAAACAATCAGCATCTCGTATATCTTTATTGGAAAATAAAACAGATTTGCCCATGATGCCATTTATGGATGATGAATCTGTAAAAGACTTTAATCCACAAAATATTCAAAGTCCTGAAAAAAAATCAAAAAAAGGAGGTAGAAAAACTCTCAAACTTAAAAAGAAGAAATGCAATTGTAAAAATAGCATCAAAAATTATCTTAAGTAACTAAGAATATTTTTGTTAACACTTTGCATTGGTAATTCTTTTTTTACTGAAACACGAATTAATTCATTTTCAATTTTTTCTTGTTCTATAAGGTTTACAATTTTTAGTATCCAATTATGTTTTTCTGATGCATTTACAATATGCATTTTCATTTCATTTATATTTTCTAGGTTATCAAGCCAGCTCCTAAAATTCCAGTCTTCGTCGTATTCATCGAGATTTCCCCTGCGTTTTTCAATTTTTGCAATATATTTAAGCTTTTCAACACATAAACTTAATGCTTTATTAACATTTGCTCCATCTTTAATTAAAGACTTTGCTTTGTTAATAAGTTCCAAATTGTTTTCTTCATCACTCCACACCGCTTCATCCGCAATATGATATAAATCATTATAAACGGTATACATTGTTCTTATTAATCAATCAAGAAGTGTATTCATTTTTATGATATATTTATTGTGTACTAATTCTGGTTGATATACCCATAGAATATAGTTCTTGCATTAATAATTTAAAAGGATATGGAACACTTACTTTTTTAGGATTACCATCACATATAATACCTTTATCCGGATTATGTGGTACAATTTTTCCTGTATTTTCATCGATAATCATATCATATATACTTGATTTTTCACAAAATACTTCCTTTACAAATGAAGTCATACCATGTGCAAGCAATGCATCGCGTTCCATTTCACCTACTTTTAATCCTCCACCACGAGCTCTTCCACCCAACGGCTGTTTTGTAATACCATCTTTAGGTCCATCAATACCTCTTGCATAAATTTTATCGGCAACCATTTGTTTAAGTCTTTGATAAAAAATTGGTCCCATGCATGCATCATTACATACAACCTTACCAGTTATTCCAGAATATAATTTATATTCTGAATTAGGATCATGATTACCTTTTTTTAATAATTTCATAAATATTTCATGAGGATATTCTATGCCATTGAAATTATTCACTTCTATTAATTTACCATCATATAAACCTATATTTCCACAAAGCATTTCGAGTAAATATCCAATTGTCATACGACTAGGAAATGAATGCGGATTAAAAATTATATCAGGACTTATTCCATCTTTTGTATATGGCATATCTTGACTTGGCACAATTATTCCAATTGTCGCTTTTTGAGCTGCTCGAGAAGCAAACTTATCGCCAACAATTGGAAATCGAACTTCTCTAGTCAGAACTTTTCCAGTCCTAGGAAAACTATTTGATAAATATACTCTTTCAACATATTCATTATCATGAGCATTCTTAGCTATAATACTTTTATCAACCCATTCTCCTTTTGTATTAATCATATACGCACCAATTAGAACAGTATTTTTTTGAATTAAAACATTTTCCTTAATAATACCATTTTCATCAAGCATCGAATAGTCCCAACTTTTATTCATTTTTACTATTTCCTTTTTCGCATTTTTAGGATTAATTATAATCACATTTCCAACTCCACTTTTTTTACCGCTTTTTTTATTAATACTTCCAGACTCTTCTTTTATAGAATGCGTACTATAATAACTAGATGTAAATAAACCTTTTTCTAAAGCAGATTTATTAATTATTATAGCATCTTCTTGATTATAACCACTACAAGCTCCTATAGCAACCAATACATTTATTCCATAAGGAGCTTTATTATCATTTAGTTTTTTTACTATTCCTGTATGTACAATAGGACATTGCCCATAATGTAATAAAGACGCTTTTTGATCCATTCTATTATTGAAATTTGAAGCATATAGGGACACACTTGCTCTAGATTGTTGACACGCATATAGATTTCTTGCTATTGGATTGTGTTCTATAAATGGCAATGTTAATGCTGTCAATCCTAAAGATGCGGTTTTAGATATTTCAAAATGTGTACAAGAATCTTCAGACCCCCATCCAATTAGCAAATGGTTTGCTTCGTTTGGATCAATGTATTCACAACCATTCTTCAAAAGAATTTGTGGATCGCAACCCAATAATTCTATATTATTATTTAATGGTTTTCTATTTTTCAATCTAAGTGGTCTTATTAGACGTCCACCCGTTGTAAGTATTCTGATTTCCGAATGTTTAATATTCCAACCAAGCGAAAATGACCAATGAATATCTTCATCATCAACATTTAATCTTTTTTTTCTAAAATTTTTGATAAATGTTAGAACATCACTATGCGTACCTATCCAATCACCATTAACAAAAATATTAAATATATTTTTTGTGTATAACAAGTTATAACTATCTGACAATGATTTAAAACTATTATCTTTTTTTATCCAATTTATCAAAGAATCGCTACTCAATTCTTCTGTTACTGTACATGTTTGCGCAAAATGTTTATGTTGCCCAATTGATGATCCATCTGGCGTTTCTACAGGACAAAAATAACCCCATTGTGAATTATGAAGTCTGCGTTGTTCCATAGTATTGGGTCCATCATTAAGATGTAAATGAACTCTTCTGAGATGAGACATCGCTTCCATAAATGTGTGTCTTAAATATGTTTGCAAAACACCTTCATTTCGAGGTGATGATGGTGCCTTACCCCATTTACCCATAAACGAACGATTAATATTTGATATTAATTCTGAATTGTCAAATAATTCTTGACTATTTTCTAAGATAATATTCATTATATATTCAGAAGTTAACTCGTTTTTAGGAGTTTTATCTAATTCAATTAATCTATCTGTTTTACTTTTAACTTTTTTCAAATAATCTTCATAAAATTCTCTAAACATGTCATTCATAATCTTACCAGGTAATCTGACAGATTTATATATCAAACTATCTCTATCAGATAATTTAATAAATCCTAATTCTGTCAATATTAACTGCCTAGTCATGTATCCCAAGAAATAACATTTACTATTCAAGTTTTCTAAATAATCATCACTTGATACAATATGAGGTAAAAAACGCTTGTTTAATATGTATAACAAATTTCCTTTCCATCTATTGTCTTCTATTTTTGTGGCAGGCCATTTTGTTAATATTGATAATACTCTTAATGCAATTTCTTGTGAATATATTTCTTTTACTTCATTTATACTCGGAAGTAATTGTTCAAGAAATAATTGTCCAACTTTACCCGGATTTATTCCAACAATTAGTTGCAATATTTGTTTTTCCGTTTCAATTCCCAAAGCTTTAAATAACAATATTAAAGGAATTTCACTCTTTAAATAAGGAATTCTTGCATTAATTGTATTATTATTTCTATCATAAATCAAATCAAATCTTTCTGGCATTGCAGACGCATAAGCACTATGAATACTAGCCAATAAACTATTTTTTGCATTATCAACATGAGTATAAATCAAATTCTTAGCAGAATCTTCTTGAGACAATACTATTTTTTCAGCACCATTTATTATAAAGTAACCTCCTCTTTCATGTTGCGATTCACCCACATTACTTAATTCGATTTCGTTTTTGTTATTCAAAATACAATATTCAGAATGCAACATTGTAGGTATATTCGCCAATTTAAACACCTCACTAGTCTCTATTTCATCATAATCACCATGTGATACAGTTATGTCTATTTCTATTTCTAAAACACCATTATAAGTTACACCATTCAATCGCGCGTCCATTGGCTTGATATTTGGACCAATATATTTGATTTTATTTCCAGATTTTCCACCAAAATAAAAGCATACTTTTGTTTTGTATTCTGAACCATCCTTATTTTTCAAAATTCTAAGAGGGTTATTTACTTCATTTATAATCCTATTCAAATCTTTATTGATAAAATTATTGAAAGATGCAGTATTATGTTTTGTTAGTAACTTTACCATATCCTTTATACTTAGAATAGAAATTATATATTTAATTTATACATACATATATTTCACAATATTTCATATTCTTCTCTATAAGCTAATTCTTTTGGTTTCAAAACATTATTACAACATATTTTTGGAAAAGACAATCCACATGGATGACTAGAAGTTATATTAATTTCTCCATTTTCTTTGATTTCAAACACAACATTTCCATAAATATTGTCTTTTATTAACGGATTACCACTTAGATAGTCATTTAATGCATTTGTTCCATTATGGGTAAGTGAATGTTTTAAAAATTCCATTAAAATTGATCTACAATTATTTGATTCTTTTGTACTAATTGGACTAAATGGTTTTTTGAAAATGGATATTTCCTTTTTTTTGAATATATTATTTAATTGTTGAGCTGTTTTATCAGACATTTTAAACCAATTTGTTACAATATGATAAATATTAGGCAAAAATTTTAAATTCCTCGGATAATCATTATGATATATTACCCATTTGTTTGATATTGGTTCACTTATTGCATTAAACATTCTTATTGATACTGTTAATGGATTCGATAAAAAAGGACTTTTTTCTCTATAAGGCTCATCATATCCAAAACCTATTGTTTTTGTATCTATAGATACATTTTTCTTCTTTAATCTTAAATAAAAATGACCATTAATATAAGGACTTCTTTCTACACGCAAATAGTCACCTTCGTTAAATTCATACATTATATTTTATGTGTTTAATAAGGTTTATATCAAAAATATTTAGATTATTCAAATTTAACTTCACTATTTGATTGTTTTGTTATACCACATTCATTGAAAAATGTTGAATCATCCAAATATGTTTCATTTTCATAAACAAAATCTTCTTCAAAATAAAATCCACCCTCATCTTCTGAAGAACATACATTACAAAGATAATTTACGTACAATTTAGGATATTTTGATTTTAATACTGGAATCAAATATTTAGGAAATGCTTCAGATGTATCTGAGCTACAAAAATAATTAACCAAAAAATGCATTCTTTGTCTTTCTAAATTATCTGATAAATAATCTATTATCTTTTCTAATTCACTAATCTTATAAATTAATGATTCATTGTTTTCTAAATACTCATTTAATGGACTAAAATCTAACAAATTCGAATCTATTAACTTACATTTTAAACCATAATTAAAACCATGGCTTGTATTGGCATTCAGTTTTGACACCAACACATGATACTTTATTCTTAAATTGTCATAGTCTTCTATTAATTTGTGTTTTGAATCATCTTTAGTCATTAATATTCTATTTTAAAATTAGTATTTATTTTTTATGTGAAGATTTATTCTTTTTATAATATATTTAATTCCTTAACAAAAAGTATAAGGAATATTATATATATATTTATAAATTTTATTATGATTTTTTTGTATATATTATCTTTTGCAAATGCATTGCTATATAAACCCATTTTTATTAGTGGTGCAAATAGTCAAATTGGTAGAAGAGTTGTACATAAACTAGATAATTTTAACATACCAACTAGATGTGTTATTCGCAACTATGATAAATCACATTTTCTTTTTAAAAATACAAAACATGCAGAATTTATAAAAGGAAATGTTCTCGATCCAATATTATTAGAACATATTATGAATGGATGTGATATGAGTATTAATCTTCATTCTAGTATTATAAATTCTAATCCAACCAATTCTCATTTGTTTTTGAATAAATTTGATCATCCATATTACGTTAATTATATGTCTATGAATTATATACTCGATTCTTGCAAAACTAATAATATAAATAAAATAATTAGAACCACTCACATAGCAACATCTTTTAATAATTTTAATCCTATTTCACTATTTTTAGATACTTTTTATAGTCAAAATATTCATTGGCATAGAAAAGGGGAATTCGCTATTATTGACTCAGATATTGATTATACAATAATTAGATCAAAATTAACAAATATTGATTCTTATAAAAATGTTAAAATTGAAGAAAACGGAAAATTTAACGAAAATATTGATTATGATAATTTAGCAAATATAATTATTCAATCTGCTTTTCCAGAATTAGATATATTGTACAATTCCATATCTATACCATACAACTTTAGTAATAGCATTATTAGTTGTGCTGGTTATAATTAGAAAAATTTAGATAAACCAGGAAATTTTGGCATTCGTGAACGCTTCATATAATCATAATTTTTATCATCATATCCAAACAAATTACTTAAATATTCCTTAATATCTTCACCATATTCTTTATAAATAATACTACTTAAACCAATTAATATCAATGTTACTAATAAAATTACTAATATTTTATTGCGTCTTTTTTGTTTTTTTATTGATTTTTCTTTCAATTTTATTTTTCTTTGTGTTTCGTATTCTTTTTTCTCAATTTTTTCATTATCTCTTAAAAATTCTTGAATTCTTTTTTCTCTCAAACGTTTTTCCCGTTTAGCTATTGCTAATAAATCTTTTTGGCTAGATGATAATAATCTATCTCTGTCTGCAATCTCTTGTCTATGGCTTTCTTTAATTCTGTCTAATTCAGCATCAAGCATTGCTTGTAGTTCTTTTTTGGTTTTTGTTTTGTATCTCTTAAAATTTCCTACTACATTTTTAAACAACTTTTTAATACCACTCGATTCATTTACATCTAAATCCTCAATACCAGATAATCTTTCATATACAAGTAAATTAACTTCCGTTGGAGTTAGTGTTTGATTGAAAAATTTTAAACCAACATATTCTATTCTTATACCTCCCGATTCTGGGGTACCAGTTAGTAATATACTTGAATTATTAATGAATTGAGTTGTTCTAGCATTTGCTTGTAATATTATGTCTACAAATAATTCGCCATTTATATATATTTTTGCAGTATTAGTATTTATCACTTCACATATATTATAAAAAATACCATCTTGTAATATAATTCTTTTGTTATTATCATAAATTGTTTTTAAAACAATTTGATTCTTTTTATCTATAGTAAAATTATAAATCGTCCATTGTTTAACATTTGTCTTAGGACTGCCAGTCCAATTACCCGTATTATATATTTTTATTTTATATTCACGGCTAAAAGTTGTTAATTGTTCTGCACTCTTTATTAATTCATCCTTAGCTTGAGATATAGACATTGAAGATAATGCGTCTACATCAACAATATTATCAGATACATCAACAATATTATCAGATACATCAACAATATTATCAGATACATCAACACTTGCACTTGCATTTGGATATACATTTAATGATATTGATTTATCTAAAATCAAACCATTTTCATTAAATACTGTTAATTCTTCTTGAGAATCAACATTTAATTCGAATTCTCCAAAATCACCAGTTCTTGCGAAATTTGCTTGTTTAAATGCTCTTGGACCAACCATGAGTATTTCACGATTTTCATATAAATGTCTTAAATGTAATGTATTCAAAATTTGTGAGTAAAATCGAACTTTTCTCGTATAAATTTCCGCAACCTCATTATTTCTCATCATTTTTATATAAATATCATGGAATCGCTGCTCTATTTGACTATCTTCAACTATTCCATACTTATCTTTGAATTTCTTTTTTTCCGCATCACTTCCATTTAAAATGAGATTTACAATGTATTCCGCCGAATATATATCGCCATATAATGATCCAGCATGAAAAATAGTATCATATCTATCATCAAAATCATCTTTTAAAGTTAGTTTCCCTAAATATATACCATTTATCCATACTTCTATAACAGAGGGCTCATGTTTATTTTTACTAATTTCTTTCTTTTTAAACGTATACGCAATTTGGTTTATTCCATTTTGTATGTTAAAATCTATAAAGTCTCTTTTTTCTGAATCAAATGTATAAAATGGATCTGTTAAAATTTGTTCTTCCAATCCATTCTTTTTGAGAGTATCTATAGCTGGTTGCGGTAATTTGTTTTTTATGTCAATTTTTTTTGTAGTATGATCAAATATTATTCTAGGTAAAGAAACACCAACTTGTTTAGACTGTTTTTCAACTTTTTTTTTGGCTCTTTGTAGCGCAACTTCTTCTGATACACCTTCTTCTATGTAAGTTTGTACAAGAACTTTCGTTTTATTTTTTTCTTCTTCATCAGATACTTGATCCTTTCCAAGTATTAAACATAATGGTATGCTCATTAATCCATCATAATTGTCTGTATAAAACAAATAATTCGTTACAACAGTAAAGTTTTCTCTAGTACCTTGATACGCTTTTTCTTCGTATTTTTTGGTTTTACTTTCTCGTAGGCCATCTGGTGGAAAAAAGAAGTTGCTTGAACTACCAATCGGACCATATACACCCCGTGGAGTGAAAGGTATTTTATCGCTGCCCGTCGCAAATGCAGGCAAATAACCCCAATTCTTAGGACGAAGATCGTTCTTCCTATAGTTCATGGCTTTTTGTATATCCGCCAAAATAGACATATTGACAGTATGATCTGGTTCTGGATAACTACCAACCATTTTCCCGAGTGTTGCAACATTATTCAGTTCATCAGAACCCATAATATTCAATCCACTAAAACCACTAAACGATTCAGAAACAGAATCATTTGTCAAGTAAATTAATAAAATTACAAGTAAAACCGAACTTACTATTATGATTTTGTTGTTCATATTATTACTTGTCATTTAAAATTTTTAGTTAAAAATTTGTTTACATTATTAATATGTCTACATATTGTAAATTAATTGAACACAATAAAGATAATAAAAGAGTTTACAAAAGATGTTCTGTTACAAATGATAAATCACTTGATTCAGATGGATGTACTTATGATAATGAAAAAAAACGTTGTTATACTAGAAAAAAAACTAAACAAAAAAAACAAGGTCAAAAACTTACTAAACGCAAAGCTGTACAAAAAAAACCAACATCAATAAAAACTCAAATAGAAACAACTAATAAAGAAAAACACTTAATTCCAATTGATTTTAGAGAAAATATTGATTTAAATATTATTAAAAAATACAAAGAATTCTCTAATGTTGAACCAATATCTCTAAATTATGATATGCAAGAATTACATTCAAAATTAAAAAATAATTATTTTAAATCTAAATCACTTGGCACTTTTTGGTTTGACTATTACAATAAATAGATGAACCTGTCATTCAGTTACACGTTTAGAAAAATATAAATATATTAAGTATAATAAATGGTATCTCCATTAAAATATAATGCATCGATTGAACAACATAAAAACGCTACTGAACTTGCATTACAAATTCCTATAGCTAATTTTAGAGATGGGTATGGATTTTGCGGAAGAGATGGTGTACATGTTGATAAAGATTCGTTTTTGAAATATAATTCATTACAAACTCAAAATGGAAAAAAAATCACTCTTCCACAAGTAGGATTTTTGACTGTGCCTTTTCAAGGTGCTGGACAAGCGTGTGTTAAAAAAGAACCACGTCTTGAATTCGAATATTCATATGCGCCAAAAAGTACATTACCATCTGGTACAAGAAATCGCATTGTACCATTAGTTGGATGTATTGCAAATAATATTCAAAAAGAAGAACATATAGTTACTGAAACAGTTCAACCTGATTGGTTAAGAGGAGGTTATCCAAGTAGAAGATGCAAATACAGTAGAGCTAATCCACCAAAACCAATTAACTCATCTCATTGGCCTTATCCAAGTCAAAGCTAAATCAATAAATAATATTAATTATCTATATCCACCTTGTGTGCCATAGCCATCATTCCATGTTCTAACTTCTGTTTTCGAAGCAGATTCATTAGTAATATTAGATTGAATTGAATCTAATTCTTTTACTAATTCTTCGTCTAGTTCTTCAGGAAATACTTGTGTTTCATCAACTTTTTCTGACTCTTGTAACTCTTCTACATCAGATAATGGAAGAGGATTTACAGGTTTCGATTCATTGTCTGAATTTTGTGAAAGCAAAAGACGCTTATTTAATAAAGTTAGTTTTGTTAACATATAACTAAAACCAATCAATATAGCTATATAATGATCATGACAAAATACAAGAGCCATTAAAGCAAGTATTACAAATTTGAACAAAGGATTATCAACTAAATCTTCATCAATGAAATTCGGTAAAAAATCGACACCAATACAACAATATAATACAACTACAAAAGTTAGTATACCAGTTGATACGCAAAAATCCAATTTCATATTTAACTTATTTAAATATAAAAAAATAGTTTAACTTTCTTTTGCACTTTTTGCACTAATTATATGAATTTATTTTACAACAAAAAATGAACATGATCTTTTATAATAAAAATATTTAATTTTTATTTTTAAATATTGGCTATAGTTAATGTCTTTTTGTTCATATGAAGAAGCATGGGGTAGTCCATATGTAAACGACGAATCACAACAAAAAAATGACCATGTTGAAAAACAACCTGAACTACCAAATGATTACGAAGAATTTACAGGAGGTATGGTTGAGACAGCACCCTTAAGAGGTTCTTTATTGGGTGGTGCCATACCAGAAGAACAATGGAATACAAATACTCCACAAGTCTGTGAAAAAGATGATATTTCTTCTTTTGAGGCAAGATTTGACAAAAAATTAGATAAACTTGTTGCAACAATAGAAAAATATACCAACAATTTCAAACAAAATGTTGGTGGCTCTGCTGCTGAAACATCATGGACTGATCTTTTATTATTTGTAGCTTTGGGTATTTTAGCAATTGTTATATTGGATTTATTCTTCAAATTTGGAAAAATGATTGTTACTACTAAACTTGAAGCAAAATATTCAGCAATGCAACCACCAATACCACAACAACCACCATTGTATGGAGGACGCCATCAATTCAATAATCCATTACAACATGGATATGGTAGAACACCAAATTATCCTAGCTTCAGAACACCACATCAATATACAAATTAATTTAAGGATTAAAGATATTAAACTTAATAAGGATGCCAAGAAATAATGGTAAAGGCGGAAAAAACTATAAACGTTCTAAAAATTCGTCATCCAATATAGAAAAAAGACAACTAGAATATAAAGAATCAGGACAAGAATATGCTAGAATTACCAAAATGTTGGGTAATTGTAGATGTGAATGTACATGTAATGATGGTAGAACTAGATTGGGTATTATAAGAGGAAATATGATTAAAAGAACATGGATTACATTAAATGATTTAGTTTTGGTTACTTTAAGAGAATATCAAGATGATAAAGCAGATATTATTCATAAATATAGTGCAGATGAAGAAAAGTCTTTACGTCAATATGGTGAAATTGATCAACTATCTTCTAATAATATATTAGGAAATAGTGATAGCGTGTGTACATATGATAATGAGTGTGAAAATGATTGTAATATCGATTTTGACGATATTTAAAAATTTAATTTTAAACTTTTTAAAAATTTAATATATTACAATATGAAGTTTGCCTTTATAACCGGTATAAACGGGCAAGATGGTTCATATTTAGCAGAATTATTATTAAAAAAAAACTATGTTGTCCACGGGTTAATAAGACGTTGTTCTCAAATAAATACTCAAAGAATTGATCATATTTTAGATAAATTAATTCTTCATTATGGGGATGTTACTGACATATCATGTGTTATGTCTATTTTCAATGATATCAAAAACAAAAATCCAAGCGTTATTGAAATATATAATTTAGCAGCGATGTCTCATGTAAAAGTAAGCTTTGAAATACCAGAATTTACATCACAAGCATCTGGTACAAGTGTTCTTAATATATTAGAAGCAATTAGACAAACAAATATTCAAGATATTGCAAAATTTTATCAAGCATCTACATCAGAATTGTATGGTAAAGTACAAGAAGTTCCCCAAAATGAAAAAACACCATTTTATCCAAGATCACCATACGGTGTTGCCAAGTTATACGGATATTGGATTACAGTTAATTATAGAGAATCTTACAATATGTTTGCATGTAACGGAATTTTATTTAATCACGAATCTCCAAGAAGAGGACCTACATTTGTTACTAGAAAAATTACCAAAACATTAGGACAAATATTAAAAGGAGAAACAGATCGTTTAGTTTTAGGAAACATTGATTCAAAACGAGATTGGGGACATGCACGTGATTATGTAGAAGGTATGTGGAGAATACTTCAACAAACAAATCCATCAGACTTTGTTTTATCTACAAATGAATATCATACCGTTAGAGAATTTGTAGAAAAGTCCTTTGCATTAAAAGGATTCGATATAAAATGGAAAGGTACCGGACTAAATGAAATTGGATATGATACAAAATCAGGAAGAGAACTCATATTTATTTCTGACAAATATTTCAGACCAGCAGAAGTTGATGAATTATTGGGTGATTCACAAAAAGCAAGGACTTTGTTAAATTGGAAACCATCTACATCATTTGATGAGCTCGTACAAGATATGGTTGATTCCGATTGCCAATAATTTTATATTCTTTAAATATTTTCTTCAATATTTTCTTCAATGTTTACTTCAATGTTTTCTTCAATGTTTTCTTCAATACTAATATTTGATGTATCCAATTCATCAGATTCAGTCAATTCTTTTGCCTCTCTAGCTTTTTTGACTGACGAATAAAAATAATGACCTAACCTTTTTTTACGAAGAATCATCAAATACGGCATTGTTACCCAATCACGAATAAAATTATAAAGAAACACAAAACCCAATATTTTATTATAATCTTCAACATCATTAAAAGATATCGCAGCTATTACTAAAGCTAAACTAGGACTTTTTCGGAATGTTATAAGAACAGCAGAATCCTTTACAGAATTTTCTTCATTACATATTGGTATATGAGCCTTAAACAAGGATATAAAACTCATTATTAGCATAGAACCATAATAACTATAATGATCTTTTGAACCAAATGATTCTTTAAACTCAGGACTAGCAAAAAATAAACCTGTTGCAGTGAATAATAATATTATCGCACTTTTTTCAAAATAATATCCAATGTTATCGACTAATTCTTTTTTCATTTTTTGACGCATTTTATAACCAATTCCTATTAATATTAATACATAACTCATCAATAAAAACATACGAAAATACGGCATTTTTATCGTATTTGAATCGATTTTTACAATTTGCGCATAAGCTGTCAGCATTACTGTAAATAAAAAAGGAGTTAATATTATAGATTGTATTAAAGATGCTATAGATAAAGCCAAAGCAAAAGGAACATCTGCATCTACAGTATAAGCCGACACAGCAGCAGCAGCAGATGATGGTGTTAGAATTACTGTAAACATACCATATAATTGATGTAATGGGGGTTTTATTAAAATTGACAAAACTAGTACATATAAAGGATCTAATAAATATTGATGCACAAACACACTTGCAAATAATTTGGGATGTTTTATATTTATATTTTCATATTTTATAGTAGTTCCCATTTTAATCAATATTAAAGTCATTGCACCACCTAATGTATACGTAAACAAATCCAATAAATTTGGATTCACCATTTTATTATAATAATTTAGCGACTATTCTTTATTTCATCTATCCAATAATTTGTGTATAGCTTCTCAAAATTATAATTTTTGTTGCTTATGAGCTGAGTATACTTTTTCTCAAGGAATTCCTTATTCACTTCATTATAACTTTTTACTATTATTACTGGTAAATCATCAAACATAGAATCAATAGCAGATGATAACATTATAGGTATTGTTCCAACTAACAAACTTTCCCATGCTCTATGAGTATCTATACCACGACCAGGTGGACTTATAGAAAATTTATATTTAGATAATAATTCTATATATTTTTCAAAATTTGATGATGGTTGTTTTTCAGTAAATCCAGCTTTTGCAAGTTGCTTCAAACAATCTGTTCTTATATTCTTATGTGGACTATATAAAGGATTTCTTGTTGTTTGAGCAAAGTTTATATACAAAAATTTTTCTTTTTTTCCAGAATATAAACGTTCACATGGATTTACACAAAATTCATTAAATATTCTATAATGATTAGTTACATCTTCACCTTGAAATTGAGTCGTATACCATTGCATTTTTGGACCAATCGGTATAGGTCTTATCTTTGAATGAACTATACAAGCATTTTTTGTATACCATTTCTTTATATTTGGTATTTCATTTAAAATAGTATTTGCTAATCTATTATTTTCAGGACTAGTCGGATAATTCAAATATGGTACACAATGATCATCATTTGATACAGTTATTAATATAAATTTATGAGGTATTTTCTTCAATTCTTCCACATAACTTAGTATGAGATCCGTTTTTATTAATAATATTGGTCCAGTAAAATTTCTTAAGCTTTCATTTCTTTTTTCTATTACTCTATATGCTAATTTGTAATAAGTATCTACAGATATAAATGTTTTTCTATGAACATTATCTTCAAAAAACATACTCCATGCCATCGGGTGACCGCGCAAATAATTTTTTTGTACCCAACTATATTTACTTGCTTTTTTTCTTTCTAAACATAGTTTCTTAGAATTAAAATATCCACATCTCATATGACTAAATTTTTCATATTCTTTATTATTTACATAATTTCTATATTGAATATAAGTACTTACTGTAGAACCTTGAGATCCTATAAATAAATCTGCATATTCACACAATTTTTTTTGTACAATAAACTCTGCAACATCTGTTTTTACAAACAACTTTCCTAACTTCATTTTGTGCTCATTAGTTATCAATTCGTCCGCAAATATTACTTTATTTTTGAATTTTTCAAATATTGGATTATCTTTACGATCAGTCATTATTATTATTTTTTTATAACTATCGAACCAAGGAGTCACATTTGTCTCTATTTCATTATTAGGTCCAGTTATACTATTTACTTTCTTATGATAATCACCAAATCTTAAATGTAATGCCAATATGTTTTTATAAGGTCCTAATTTTTTTGTTATTTCTTTATATATTTCTTCTATTGGATCTATGCTTTTACTCAATATATTACATATTTTACTCATTAAAATATAATTTTTTTCACTCGTATAAATATTTGTAAAACATCGCGATGCATTGCTTTTTTCTAATTTTACTCTCTTCAATTTATGATCAAATAATTTATCAAGTATTCCACAATCTAATTCCTGACGAGAATGACAAAACTCTAATCTATCGCTTGCTAATTTTGCATTCGATAATTCTCTATCAACAAATACTACATTACTCATTTTCTGTTCCAATTCTATTCTTGCGCAACGCGGAACTGATTCATATTTATGAACACTAAAACCATATTCTAAATATTTTGTAAAATCATTACTTATATAATCAGTTAATATTCCATAATTACGATCGGGTTTACCACAATGCACAAGAGGGTGTTGAATATATAATCTTAAAGCACGTTTTGATATATTTGCTAAATATATTGCAAATTCAAGTGAAAATAATTGATTATAAAATCCAACGCCAGTAAATAATACAAATACTAATTCAGGTACATTTATATTCTCATCTTGCTTTATATAATGCCTCTCATTTACTTCCTCCACACTAAGTGATCCACCTTGTAAGTTCGTTTTTATCATAATTATACCATTTTTTGGTAATTCACGAGCATGACCAAACGAATTTCCTTCAGGTGCCATTATATCTGCATATGACTGACCACCATTAGGAAATCCTTTAAATCCTAAATATATATACTTTTCATCTGTAAAATAAAAACAACCCTTCCCTTTCTTATGAACTATAGCACGGTGTTGACGCCCAACACTGTGTTTCTTTACACAACTTGAAGGATTTTCATCCTTACAAAATAATATTTCATAAGGTTGTTCACAATCTATTTCCCACTTATTTTGATCTGGTCTTACAAATTCTAATGTATATGGTCCTATCTTTTGCCCTATACGATACTTTTCTTCTATTTCTGTTATACCTATTATACCACTTTTCACATCTAAATTATGTTCCTTTTCCATATTACCAATTAATCCTTTTATAATATTTTCTTTCAAAAATAATGACCATTCAAAAGAATTCATTTTCGCTAAATGTAATTGGTGCACACCAGTTGGATTTGGATGATACACACGCTCGACCGCAAATTCTTTATGCTCATTTGTATTAAATTTTGGATATTTTAAATCCTTCTGAGAACAAAAAAATATATCTTCATTCCCACGATGACCTTTCGAAAACGGAACATCTCTATATTGTTCACATACTTTAATCATCGCTTTTACATTTCTCAAAGAATAACCACCATTACCTGCAGGATATCTCGCACATTGATTACATAATGTCCATGGAGCACCAATATAATCATATTCGAAATATAAATCTGGGATTTTTTTTAAGGTTAATGCATCTGTTTGATATATCAAAACATGAGAAAAATTCAAAAAATTCTCATAAAATTGAGGCTGTTTTAACAATATTGAATATGTTCCGCGATCTAAATTAGAATGTTCTGTTTTCACAAATATTAAATTGTTCCAATCTTTAAACAAATTTTCAACATAATTTGCATTTTTTGTTCCATATACAACAGCTATACCTATTTCATCTGGTTTGTATACACGCAATATCGCATTCATTACATATTCTATTTCCTTCATTATTCGGAATTCTATTAAACAAATTACAAGTTTACCAGACGTATTAAAAGTCAATGGTAAAGTCGGTTTAGGGATCATTGAAATCAAATCATTGACTTCTTTTAACCGCGGATGCATTAATCTAATCCATTTTGTTTTTTAAGTATAGATTATTTTAAATTTTTTATTTATTATTCCTTAAACCACCCAAATAAACTAAACGCTTGGGCATATTTTTTAAATTTCCTCCATATTGATTTTTAGGATTAGGTCTTATAGCCTTTGGATGAATATAATCCATTAACTCTTCTCTTTTATGTTGATCACCAAATACCATTTCAACAGGTGTACTCGGACGAGATCTTTTAGATATTCGATTCTCTTGAGCTTCCAATAATTTATCTCTACTTTCTTCAAGTATTTTTATGTTTTCATCTCTATTTGCATTTTTTATTAGCGCATTCAATGTTTCTATCGCAGAACTTGTTTCATCAATCAATATTGAACGCAACAAAGATGAGGAACTTTCTCGTTTTAAACCATAATCAATCGGTTTCATATTTAATGATAATACATGACTAGTAATAGGAAACTCCTCTAATATTCTTAGCAATTCACCACTATCTACATCAAATATACAAATTATAGAACCATCACCCATAGAATGATTATGTACACTTGTTATTATCATCTTTTCATCACTTGAAATTATACATTTATCACAAGAATTAAATCCATCGTATTTTGAAACAATTATATTTAAATTTATCAAATCATTAGGACTTAAAGCAGGTATTGACGCGCGATTATAATATCTATCAAATTCTTTTATACTTAATTTTTCTTCAACATCAATATCTAATATTGTCGAATTATTTTCAAGATTTAATAGTTTTATTCCTGCTCCAACTGAACATGCTAATACTACATTCTTATTAGTTAAAAATTCACAATGAGATATTGAAGTTGTAAATACATTGTCAAATCTATATAACATATTTAATGCCAATTCACCATCATCATCTACTAATATATTTGTATCAAAAATTTCTATTATACCATTTAATTCATTCCCACATAATAACATTTTATTATCTATAGAAAAATTACAAGTTTTTATAATACCACTTGCGCTAGACATTTCTACATATTGATTTGTTTCTTCATTAACCATTTCAAAATCATAAAATTCACAAGCATCGTCAAGAATTACTAACAAATATCTACCATTAGGACTTATTTTCAAAAACTCTATTCCAACAGAATTACAATAATAGCTATTCGCATCACCACTAGTATGTCCAGTCTCTATATCATACACAATTACTTCACTAAAATCATCATCTTCGTTTAATGGTGGTTCTACACTATTATAATCTACTCCAATTGCAATATGATTTGCACCTGCACCAATACTCATTGCAACACCCTCACCTTGCATTTGTATTCCGTCTTCATTTTCATCTTCCCATAACAATGATATTCTTAATTCTGTTAATTCATCCCCACTAGAAGAATCAATTATGTATATATTTTTATTACCTAATAAAGCAATTTTCTTACCGGACGAACAATATGATGCTTCTAAAATTGTATCACTATTCATTGAATCTTCTTCATTATAAAAATCCAATTTAAAGTCTGTATAAAGACCACCAGTTTTCACATCCCATTGTTGTAAATGACCAGTTTCGGTTAAAGATAAAATTACATAATCACTATTTAAGTCTTCCATTATGTTTTATAAATATTTTTTTGCTTAAACAAATCACTAATGTCAATTAATAATATATATTCATTATGGGAAATCAAGACTTGTTAATATCAGTTCTCAAAAATATAGTGTGTCAAGGAAAATTTCCTCATTTTCATTTCTGTGGACCACATAGTGACGATGTTTTAGATGTTGTTAATGATGTTATTTCAGACCATTATGACAATAAAAGTATGATTATGCAAATTCATATATTAGATAATATTAGCGAATCACATTTAGTACAAATGATCACCGCATTTTGCAATTTACAACCAGTTGTTGCAGATAATGATACTAAACCAAAAGTTATTATTATACATCAACAAAATGAATCACTCAATGATAACTTTGTTCACTTCTTAGAAGATAGAATGTCTGAAAAACGTGTCAAATTTGTTTTTTTAACTGCATCTATGCATGTTGTTCCACATGTTTTATTAAATAAAATGGTTAGCTTCACTATCCATCCCAAAGAACAAAGAAAACCAATTAGCACCGACTGCGATGATATCTTTTACAAATTAATACATTCAAATAATGATAACCATTCTTATGCAAATATTATTATTCAATGGTCTAATCTACATATATTATCATTACCATCATTGATATACGATACTTGGTATGAAAATATTGTTAAATATATTTGAACAAAAAATATATAGTTTAAATACAATGGCAACACAAGCATGTAATCGTTGTACTAGAATACCATATGCACTTTTTCAAATTTTTTCTTTTTCAGCACTAACCGCTACAATTACTTGTGTTATTCTTGCATATCATATGTATAATGTATGGAAAGCAGATTGGAAAAATCAAAGATGTAAATTACATGTTATGCCATTTGCATCTATTATTCAACCAAATAAATCAGTTGTTGATAACTACAAAGAATGTATGAAAATGAAAATTGATCCCATTATCAAAGCACACACAAAATATAAAATGGATCAAAAAGTTGCTCAATCACTTAGAGAAAATGCTGCACTTAATAAACAAGCTCAAAATACAGCTAAAGATATAGAACAGTCTAAAGGATTTCTAGATAAACAATTTCAAGAACTAGTTGACTTTTTTAATAGAATTGTATTTGTAGGTAAATACACCGCTCATAAAATACAAAACTTTTTTTATAAAATTGTTGCTTTAATATGGTCAAACTATTATTTTTTGATTACAAATATCAATACTGTTATATTACAAATTGCAAACTTTCAAAGAATGTTTGCCGTTATGAACAGTTTGGCAATTATTGTTACAGCATTTACTGCATTATTTCCACCTTTGTTGCCAGTTACAATACTAATGACATCTATACTTGTTTTAGTTAATTTAGCTGAAAAATCTGCACAAAAAAAAGCATATTGTTGCTTTAGTTCAGATTCAAAATTTCTACTTCATGATTTAACTGAAAAAAATATTGAATCTATACCCATATCTCAAAAATTATATGGTAACGGCATTGTTACAGGAAAAATTGTTATGCTAAATAATAATACAAACGTTTACAATATAGGTAACGTACTCGTTACTGGAGACCATTTGGTACAAACAAATATTGATAAATCAAATATTGGTAAATGGTATTACGCAAAAGATTTGGCAACACTTTACAATAAAAATCATAGTAAAACAAACTATCTTCATTGTTTAGTTACTTCAAATAATATACTTTTTTCATCTGATTTAACAATGTTTACTGATTACGAAGAAACCAGTTCACCTAATATTCAAACACATATAGCCAAAGTTATTTTAAAATCACTCAGAGAAAAACATTCCAGATTCAATTTAAATAAAAAATACGAATTAGGCGAAAAAAATAATTGCTTACCACCAAATACTTACATCAAAATGAATGATAATAATTATTCAACTATTGATAATATTCAAATCGGAGACGTTTTACATAATAACAATAAAGTTATTGGTAAATACGAATGTGACACAAATAATATTGAATTCTTCAAACTAAATAATATTATTATTAGTCCTAGAATTATATGTTCAAATAATGGATCAGATTGGGATAAAGTTTATAATATTGGTAAACCATGTTTACACAATTTTTCAAAAGGATATCATTTGATTACAGAAAACCATATTATAATGCTTTCGAATGATTTAGTAATACGAGATTTTATTGAAACAAATGACGAAATTGTACAAAATCATATATCCAATATAGTTTTAGAACATTTATCTCCTAAAGAACCTATTTCAAATATTATATTAATGAGTTAATTAATTATTTGAAATTTTAACAAAAATCATTATTTTTACTTTGTTTTATTCAGTTTTTAAAAATATGCTATTGTACTTCATATATCATATGATTATGAAAATAGCTATTATAATAACTGGAGATGTTAGAGACTGTTTTGTTAAAAACAAAATTGTAGAAATATTTAAAGAATATGATGTATTTATAGGAAGTTACATTAATCATAAAAAATATATAGAAAGTATTGGTAAAAATAATTACTCTTATTTGATCAATCCAGAAACTGACATAAGATTACCAGATGGAATTAAAAAAACACACATGCAACATAACATGTTACAATGGCTACATTTAGATAATATTATAAACAACTTTGAAGATAAATTAATAAAATATGATATTATATTGAAATATAGATTTGACTACAATATGGACGATGACGATTTTTTAAATAAAATTAGTGTTGAACCTAATATACTTTATAATGATAAAGAGACTCTAAGATCTATAGTTCGTGATAAGATGTTTTATTCAGACAAATTAACTTTTATAAATATTTTTAAAACATTTTATGCAAAATTACAAAATTATACTTATAACAGTAATAGATCTGATGATGATGACAGTTTCCGTAGTAGTTGGAAATCTGAACCAGCTCTATCCCAGCATTTAAGAAATATGAAAATACATAATAAAAAATGTACAATTACCGGAAAAATAATAAGAGGTTCATATCCCAAAACAGGCGCCGACGGTAATAAAAAATTATATATCAATAATATTATCCGAGGAAAATTTACAAAATAAGGAAAAATCATTATTTTATTTTTAAAAAACTATGAATAAATTTTAACTTTGTTATAATGGTAATCTTAAATAATATTATACCAGAAATTATAATAATTGTTTTCGATATAAATCAGGTTCAATAGTAGATTGCATCCATGGACCAACTTTCTTAATAGGATTTGGAGGTTCAGATCTAAGTTGCATATTCGCATTTCTTAAACTTTGACCACTAATATTTATTGCAAAACTATTTTTTGATTTAAAAGATTCTATACAACTTACTCCTATTATAAAACCCAATAAAATAAGAAAAAATAGTGTCACAAATAAATAATAAAATAATAATTTATCAATTTTTGACATTTTTGATAACATATTCTATTAATTATCAATAATATTAATTTTATAAATCTTAAATTTTTACAAAAGTCAAAAAAATGAACATCATTCGTTTTGTAAACAGTATACAAACTTGTATAAAACAACTGCAAAAACAACAACACGCAACCTTATTAAATTAATATAATGTCTCAAATGTCCGAAAACAAAGTTCTGCTCACCACCAAGGATTGGAATTCTGATTCGATTAATAACATCTCTTACAGTGACGTAAAACCCATGCCAGGTAGCACCGGTGGACGTTCTATGTATCTTAATTATGATAACAAGCAATTGGCTTTTCAGACTCCAAAGATGAGGCTTCCATATGGACTGGGCAAGTTCGAAGAACCTGGAAAGCCACCCAAGTATACTATTGACCTTTCATTTGTAGGAATGGATGAAAATCCAAAGCTTAAGAAGTTCTTTGATATGCTACAGTCTATTGATGAAAAGATTATCGCAGATTGTCAGAAGAAGGAAAACACTCTTGTATGGATGAAGAAGAAGACTATTTCTGAAGATGTTGCAAGAACTCTATATACGACGTCTATTAAGAGAGCTAAGGATAAGGAAACTGGAGAATACACAGACAAGTATCCGCCGACGTTTAAGGCAAAGGTAACACAATGGGATAATAAGTTCACCACCAAGCTATACAATCATGAAAAGGTTCTCATCGATAACGATCCAGAGCTTTATGAGCAGAATCTTGCAAAGGGACAGAACGTAGTCGCAATTGTAAAATGTGGCGGCGTTTGGTTTTCGGGTGGTAAGTTCGGCGTATCGTGGAAGGCAGACCTTCTAAAGGTAGATGAACCGAGGGGATTCGTTGGATATGCATTCCGCGATGAATCCGATGACGAAGAAGTAGGTGAAGAAAGTGAATAATAAGATTCCAAAGAGTAGGGTGTAAAACCTTTAAAACTAATTACTTTAATTAGTTTTATAAAGTAACATGATATTTTGTTATTAATGTCTTTGTTTTTTTTATTAATATTTAATAATAATGATTAATTCTAAAAATAAAAATAATCTTAAAAAATTGAAATTGAAAAAAAGAAGAACTTTGAAAAGAAAAGGAGCTGGAAAATTAAAAAAAGTTCCTACAATGCAGTCACTAAAAAAAGCAACTGTATCAAAATCAACAAGAAGTAATACATCATCACCATCATTTAGTGATTTTGGTGATATATCAAGAAGTTCTTCGAGAAGTACAAATGCATCACCAGCATCTTTGGGTCGTATTTCACCAGCATCGTCCATCGGAAATTTATCATTTAGTGAAATACTTAGTCTAAATGAAATGGAACCTATTCAAAGTCCAGTAATAAGTGATCAACAAAAACAAAAGAAATCCAAAAAAAAAATAAAAAAAACTTTTAAACCAATTGTTGATAGTTCCGAAGACATACTTTTATCGCAGATGAATAGTATTAATCTTCAAGGACCACCCATGATTCCAAAAATAGAACCAATTAGACCCACACCCACACCAAGTGTGCATAATTTATCTTCAATATTTTCTCATGGAGATGATAATAAAAGCGAAGAAGATTATAAAAGTGATGATGCAGTAGGACAAAGATCTAGAAATACATCTTTTGATTCATTTACAGATGGAGCGGTCAATTTTTAACATTTTTACCAATAAAATTAAAATTGTTTAAAATTGCTTAAAAAAGTTGCTTATTTTAAGCAAAAAGTTGCTTATTTTAAGCAAAAAGTTGCTTATTTTAAGCAAAAACAACTATAGTTATTCAATTTAACTATAGCTTCTTTATACTCCAAAAATTTTAAACTACATAAATTGCATAAAATAAGCAAAAATAAGCAACTTTTTGCTTAAAATAAGCAACTTTTTGCTTAAAATAAGCAACTTTTTGCTTAAAATAAGCAACTTTTTCTTAGTGAATAAAATTTTTTTTACTGTTATGTATGTATTTTTTTGCTTATTTTTTGCTTATTTTTGCTTATTTTTTTGCTTATTTTTGCTTATTTTAAGCAACATAAAAAGGGGGGGGGGATATTTTTTTTTTATTGAAACTGAAATTAAAAAAAAAATATATATACATAATATATGAGGTGATTTTCATATATATCCTCTAAGAGAGGGAAATATATGTTAAGCTGGAATTATTTACTTATTGGCACTCTTTAAACACATCCCAATAAAAATATAATTTTATATTTTTATAAATCTATTATAATTATTCAAAAAAAAAATCCCCCCCCCTTTTTTTTGCTTGCTTAAAAAAAAATAGACTAAAACAGAAAGTGTGCTAAAAACTCTCATATATTGGTTGCTTAAATTGCTTAAAAAAAGACATAGTTGCTTAAAAAAAAATAGACT
>Ga0209433_10000039_pt1 | contig 37776 bp, 37 predicted proteins | sample METZYME_5_50m_FD_187552 | JGI IMG/M metagenome (GOLD analysis project Ga0209433, IMG submission 187552) | Marine microbial communities from oxygen minimum zone in mesopelagic equatorial Pacific - METZYME_5_50m (SPAdes) (version 2) | ecosystem: Environmental > Aquatic > Marine > Oceanic | place...
GAATTAAATTATCTGCTTCAAATAAAGACTGGGAGACTGAATATTTGGATTTGATATTGTCTATAAAAATAGTTGATTCAATGTTTGATGCTATTGCTCATATTCAGAAATATGGATCAAGACATACTGATGGAATTATTACTGAAGATAATCATAATGCTTCCATTTTTATGAACACTGTTGATAGTGCAGGTGTCTTTCATAATTGCTCTACAAGATTTGCAGATGGATTTAGATATGGATTTGGTGCTGAGGTTGGTATTAGTACACAATCACTTCCTCCAAGAGGACCTGTAGGGTTAGAAGGCCTCGTAACATATAAATATTTTTTAAAAGGTAATGGTCACATAGTAGATGATTTTAATTCTGGTAAAAAATCCTATACACATAAAGATTTATAATTGGGTATTGATGGAAAGTTCTTTTTTAGAAATTAAAGATATAAAAATATGGGCCAGGGTTGGAGTCTTAATGGAGGAGAGAAAATTTGGTCAATTATTTTCTTTGGATGTATCCCTTTGGTCTGATTTTAGTAAATGTTCAAAAACAGATGATTTAAATTTAACAATAGATTATTCTGTTTTAATTAATGATATTAAAGATCATTCTAGAAATTTTTCTTGCTTTACTATTGAGAAATATTCATCCGAAATTCTAAAAATTATTGCTAATAAATTTTTTCCAGAGCGAATAAAAATTAAACTTACAAAATGTAAGCCGCCAATTACGGGTTTTACAGGAGAGGTTTCAATTACAAGATTTTTCAATAGAGAATAATTTTGAGTATTTGTAAAAGACCAATTATTTTGATTCATGGATTATGGAATACTTCTGCAATTTTTAATAATCTTTTAAATAGACTCGATTATTATGATGTCGAATATTATGCTCCAACATTAGATCATTATTTTGGTAGAGTTTCAATAATAGATTTAGCGGAATCTTTAGATGGGTTAATAATTAAAAAATATGGCAATGAGAGAGAAATTGATATTTTAGGATTCTCTATGGGAGGAATAATTGCACGTTATTGGATTAATAAATTTAATGGGTATCTTAGAACAAAAAGATTCATCAGTATTGGATCACCCCATCGAGGTACGCTTACCGCTCAATTAGTGCCAAAAAGTCTTTTTAAGGGGATTTCTCAAATGAAAATAAGGAGTTCTCTTTTAAAAGAACTTTCAGAATATGATTATTTACTAAAAAAAATAGATTGTATTAGTTTTTACACAAAATGGGACTTCATGGTTTTTCCTGGTTGGAAAGCTTATCTGCCGGTTGGAGGGAAATACAACTTAAATATATACAAGCATAGGAATCTAGTAAGAAATCCCATTGCAATAGATGCAATAGTTAATTCAATAATTAACTAGTGGCTTTTAGCCCTAAATGTCTTATTAAGGGATCAGTTTTTGGTTCGCGACCTCTAAATAATTTAAAAATTTCTAATGGAGGTAAACTTCCTCCTAAACTTAAGATGGTTTCCTTAAAATTTTTCCCAATATCTTTTATTTCTTGATCATTTTCTAAACCAGCTTCTTCAAACATAGAGAATGCATCGGCACTTAAAACTTCTGCCCACTTGTATGAGTAGTATCCAGCGGAGTAGCCTCCTGCAAAAATATGACTAAAACAGCAGAGAAACTTATCCTCATTAATAGGCGGTATTAATGTGGTGTTTTTTGCGATATCTCTTCTTATCTCATCAGAATTTAATTCTTGATAGGAAGTTAAATTGCTATGTAACCTTAAATCAGTTATTGCAAAATGTAGCTGCCTTAGAGTACCCATTCCACAATTAAAAGTTCTGTTAGCACAAAGTTTTTCATAATCTTCGTCATGTAATTTCTCACCGGTTTCATAATGCCTAGCTATGTTTAGCAAGGTTTTTTTATCAAAGCACCAATTTTCCATAAATTGGCTAGGAAGCTCAACTGCATCCCATTCAACATTATTTATTCCTGCAGCTTGAGGTAAATCTATTGTTGTAAGCATATGTTGGAGGCCATGACCAAATTCATGAAATAATGTCTGTACCTCATCAAAACTCATCAGGCTCGGCTTGTTTTTGGAGGGAGGAGTTTGATTACATACGAGATAGGCTACTGGCACAATTTTATTCCCCTCTGAATCAATATTTTTATTTAAACATTCATCCATCCATGCCCCACCTCTTTTTGATTCTGGACGTGAAAAAGGATCTAAATAAAATGAGGCTATTTTATTATTAGAATTATTAAAAATATTAAAGAAAAGAACATCTTCATTCCAAACAGGTGCTTCCCCATTTGCTTCAACAACTTTTATATCAAAGAGTTTCTCACATAATCTAAATAATCCTTGTAAAACATCTTCTAGAGGGAACCATGGTCTTAATGCTTCTTGATCTAGATTAAGTTTTTCCTTTCTTAAAAGTTCAGACCAGTAACTTATATCCCACGGTTTAAGCTGATTATCATCATTAAATCCATTTTTATTAGCAAAGTTATTTAAATTTTCTAATTCTAATTCAGCTGCTTTGAATGAAGGTTCTCTTAATTCCTCTAAAAGCTTTTCAACGCTATTTATTTTACCAGCCATTTTGGTTGATAAGCTTAAATCAGCCCAACTATCATATCCAAGTAGTTTAGCTTGTTTAGTTCTTAGACTTAAAATTTCTTCAATAATTTGGCTATTATTTTCATCTCCTTCAGAAGCTCGACTTACAAAAGCTTTATATAATTTTTCTCTTAACGAACTATCTTCTGCGTAACTCATAAAAGCTGTATAGGTTGGAATATCTAAGCTCAACTTCCAAGGACCACTTTGCGAATCAATGTCGCCATCTTTTTTTAAGTGTCTTTGAGCAGATAATGCCATTAATTCAAGGACTCTTTCTGGAAGTCCTTTTACTTGAGATTTATTATCTAAAATCAAATGCCATTTATTTGTAGCATCAAGAACGTTATTACTAAATTTTGTTGATAATTCTCCTAATCTCTCTGAAATTGTATTGTAAGATTTTTGATCAGATTCACTTAAAGAAATGCCACTATGTTCCATATCAATAATCTCTTTATCTAAAATTCTATTTTTAGTAACGTCAAAATTATTATTCTCTCTTAGTGTTTTTAAAGCTTTATATATTATTTTACTTTGTCCAAACTTATTCCCAAGATTTATGACATGTGGAAGTAACTTTGCATAAACGTTCCTTAATTCTTCAGAGTTTTTAACTGAATTTAAATGACTAATAACTCCCCAACTCCATCTCAGCTCTTCATTTATTTTATTGAGAGGTTGCATTATATTTTCCCAATTTAACTTCTCATTATTTATTAGAGAAGAAAATTTAATTTCAATATTATTGAAATCTGAATTTAATTTCTCAAGTATTGATGGAAATTCTTTTTCAATTCTTTGAGGAGTAAATTCATTAAATTCAGGTAATCCCTCACATTTAAAGAGGACTTTATCAACAACATCTTCAGTCATATTTTTTAATTAAAGATTGAGATTAATCCAACCAATTTAGCTAAAGTTAACTGCTGACTGAGAGCATTGGTTGAAGATTCATATAAATTAATTGCCACTTTAGGCCAGAATCCTATCATCAGAGTTGGTAATAATAAGCTTAAACCAATAGTAAGTTCTCTACCATTCATTTCCGCAACTGTTGCAAGTGCAGGTATTCTTGGGCCAAAAAACACTCTTCTACACATAGAAAGCAAGTATATTGGAGTAAGTACAAGTCCTATTGCCGCGATAAGGATGGTTATGGATCTAAATAAAGATGTAAATCCTTCTTGACTTGTGATACCTAAAAATATTGTTATTTCACTAATAAATCCACTCATTCCAGGCAAAGCAAGAGAGGCTAGAGAACTTGCCAAGAAGAAAGCGAAGGTTATGGGCAGCACTTTTGCTAAACCACCCATATTTGGAATTGAAAGTGTATTTGTTCTCTCATAAAAGGAACCTGTGACAAAAAACATTGCTGCAGCAATCAAACCGTGGCTTATCATTTGTAGCATTGCTCCACTTATACCTAAGGCATCTACTGCCCCTATTCCCAATAGAACAAAACCCATATGGCTTACAGAGCTACAAGCTATCCGTCTCTTAACATTATCTTGGGCAAAAGCATTCAACGCTCCATAAATTATATTGATTATTCCAAGAATTATAAGTGCAGGAGCTAATTGAAGATGTACCTCTGGCAAAATCTGAACGTTAAACCTTAATAATGCATATCCACCCATTTTTAATAGGACTCCTGCTAAAAGCATTGATACTGGCGCATTTGCTTCTCCATGTGCATCTGGTAACCATGTATGAAGAGGAAAGATTGGGAGCTTTACACCAAATCCTATTAAAAATCCAAAATAAGATAGTAACGCTAGGCTGCCAGTAACCTGTTTATTTGTTATTTCAGTAATATTAAGAGTGAAATTATCTCCACTTAAAGCAAGGGCAAGGCCGCTTATTAAAATTAGTAGTGATGCAAGAGCAGTATAAAGAATGAATTTAGTTGCAGCATATAATCTTTTTTTTCCACCCCAAATTGCGATAAGAAGATAAACAGGAACAAGTTCTAGCTCCCAGGCTAAAAAGAATAATAAAAAATCTTGTGAGAGAAAAACCATCCCTTGAGCGGATGCCTGTATCAGAAGTAATGAAAAATATAAATTTGACTTTTTTTTCACTTTCCAGCTTGCAGCCGCTGATAAAAATGTTATTAATCCGCTTAATACTAAAAGTGGAGCGGAGAGTCCATCGACACCTAAGGACCACTCTAATCCAATCGATGGAAGCCAAGTTACTCTTTCTACTAACTGGAGTGAGCTGTTACTAGGTTCATATTTTTGATAAAGAACTCCTGCTATTAGTAAAAAATCTGCAAATAAAAAACTTAAAGCAACATTTCTAGGTAATGAATTATCTTCTCCTTCTATGGACTTCAGAAAGGGCATTACCAATGCTCCAATCAAGGGAAGTAATACTATTGCTGATAACCAAGGAAAAGATTCTAAATTCATTTTGTTATTAACAATTTACTTATTGTAGTAAAGATGGTTATAGGTTGAGACTATAACACTTTATGGTACTAAGTAAAACTACTTAATTAGTTGTAGGAGTATAACTACTTCCTTCGGTTTGTATATTTAAGAAGGGGGCTCTGCTTGGTACACCTGCTTTTTCCCAAGCTTTTACCATTGCTTGGCTAATAATTTTACCATTTTCACTCTTACATAAAGCCAATATACTTGGACCTGCGCCGCTAATTGCGCATCCTAAAGCTCCAGCTTCTAAAGCTGCTTGCTTAACCTCTAATCCTCCCTTAATAAGTTTCCAACGATAAGGTTCATGTAACTTATCAAACATTCCTTCTTTTATAAGTTCAGAATTTCCAGTTTTTAATCCATTAAGTAATAATGTGAGTGCTCCCATATTGGTTACTGCATCTGAAATAGGAATATTTTTTGGCATTACTCTTCTAGCTTCGCTAGTACTAAGGCGTATAGCAGGAATCGCAACGACTGCCTTTATAGAACTATCCCAATCACATCTTATAATTCTCCATCTTTGGGAGGCTGATCTAGCGGTAAGGCAAAGACCTCCCAATAAAGAAGGAACTACATTATCTGGGTGTCCCTCAATATCTATAGCTAGTTCTAATAATTTTTCTTTTGATAAAGGCGAGTCCATAATTGCATTAGCCCCTATTAATCCAGCTACTATCGCGGTTGCACTACTTCCTAACCCTCGAGCTGGAGGCACAGCTAATTTAACTCTTGCTTCTAATGCAAAAGGAGATACATTAGCATTTGCCCAAACTTTTTGAGCTGCTCTGAAGACTAAATTTTCTGGACCTCCCCTTAAGTGATTTCCGTCAGTGCTTTCCATAATTAAATCGAAGCGATCTCCCCCACCATCTATTCTTGTAAAAATAAACTTATTATGAATATCTAGAGCCGCACCTAGGCAGTCAAATCCAGGCCCTAAATTTGCAGTTGTGGAAGGCACTGATACTGTTACTTTTTTACCAACTTCAGGAATAGACATAGTGAATAATTTCTTTCTATTGATTACTTAAAAGCATTTTTGCTCTGCAAGCAGCGCTATGTAATCCAAACTCCTCATCTAAGATGATTCTTATAGGTATTGTTTTTACAATATCTTTTAATCTACCTTTATTTGAAAATTGTTTCAAAAAAGAATCTGAAATAAAGTTCTTGAAATGTTTTGGAGCAGTCCCACCTGCAATCCACAAACCCCCTAAACATAATTCGTGTAGCGCTAAATCTCCAAGAAAAGAAGAATAAGCTTCGAACCACAATTTTTCTATTTCTAACATCAAAGGATCACCCTCTTGCGCTAATTGGCATATTCTCCCTGCTAAACTATTTTTAACAATGTTTGATTCCTCTGATTCTTTTAATAAATAGTTAAATGGATGGTCTCTGACATTTTCTTTGGAGAACTTCCATTTTGCGATATTTGATAAACCTTCACCACTAATAATTCTTTCATAAGAGACTCTCTCAATATTCAGGGAATTCTTCAGCCATTGTTTTAGCTCCCACTCCTCTTGAGTTTTGGGAGCAAATTCAATATGGCCCCCCTCGCTCGGTAGTACTATGATTTTTGTTGAAGAGATAATACCTCTGGAAATTCCTAATCCTGTTCCTGCTCCGACAATAGTGTGGTAACTTTCATATTTATCAATGTTTGAAGCCTTATTTTGTAGCGTTTTGAATTGTTTATTTTCTAAATATTTAATTCCATAGATTAATACTGCAAAATCATTAATTAATTCAACTTTTTCAAAATGAAAATAATTTTTTAATTTTAATTCGCTTACTTCCCAGTTTAAATTAGTAATTATTGCATTATTTTTTTCTATCGGCCCTGCTATTCCAAAACAAGCAATTTTTGGAAAAAACTTATTTTTACATTTTTTCTCAAGAAAATCTTTGGTAATTTCATAAATAGAATCCCACTCTGCAGATAAATATCTTTCTTTTGCAATTAACTTTGGAGATGAATGTTTACCAACCTCTTCATAAATAGCTATCAGTACCTTCGTACCACCTAAATCACAAGCAAGAAAATTCATTTAATTCAATTTATACTGTTCTTCCTCTCTTTTCTATTAACTCATCCATTAATTTATATAGATTAGGCAGGTCGAAAATTCCTAAATTTGTTCCATCCAAGGCTCTTAAAGCGACTGAATCAATTTCCTCTTCTTTATCTCCAATAACTGCAATTAAAGGCACTCTCCCCAAAGTAGCCTCCCTAATTTTATATCCAATTTTTTCATTCCTAATATCAACTTTTGATCGGTATCCTTTGGCATTCAAACATTGATTAAATTCTTGGCATTTTTCTATATTTCTATCGGTAATACTTAACAAGATTATTTGATAAGGAGCTAGCCAAATTGGAAATTTCGCCTCATATTGTTCAATTAAGATTCCGATAAATCTTTCAAAGGACCCTAAAATTGCTCTATGAAGCATCACAGGATTTCTTTTTTGATTATTAATATCTACAAAAGTTGCATCTAGTCTAATAGGCATTGAAAAGTCAACTTGAATAGTGCCACATTGCCAGACTCTATTAAGACAGTCTTTTAATGAAAATTCAATTTTAGGTCCATAAAAAGCACCTTCTCCTGGTTGAAGTTCCCATTGGAGATTTTTATTATTTAAAGCCATTTTTAAAGCTTCTTCTGATTTATCCCAAATTTCCTCACTACCAACCCTTTTTTTTGGACGAGTTGATAATTTAATAATAATTTCATCAAAACCAAAAGTTTTATAAACTTCAAAAACTAGATCAATAAAATTAGATACCTCTTCTTGCATTTGGTCTTCCGTACAGAATATGTGGGCATCATCTTGAGTGAAATTTCGAACCCTCATTAAGCCATGTAATGCTCCAGAAGGTTCATTTCTATGACAAGAGCCAAATTCAGCAAGACGAATTGGTAAATCTTTATAGCTTTTTAGTCCTTGATTAAATACTTGGATATGGCAAGGACAGTTCATTGGTTTTATTGCATAAGTTCTATTTTCAGATGCAGTAGTAAACATGTCTTCTCTGAATTTTTCCCAATGACCTGATTTTTCCCATAAAGATTTATCAACTGCTTGTGGAGTCTTTATTTCTAGATAGTTATTTTTTTTAAGTATTTCTCTTATGTACTTCTCTAAAACTTGATAGATTATCCACCCATTGGGATGCCAAAAAATCATCCCTGGAGATTCTTCTTGTATATGAAAAAGTGCATGTTTTTTTCCAAGCTTTCTATGATCTCTTTTTTCTGCTTCTTCTATTCTTTTTAGATAATCATTTAATTCCCTCTCTTTAGCCCAGGCAGTACCATAAATTCTTTGTAGTGATTCATTTTCACTATTTCCTCTCCAATATGAACCCGATAATTTTAGTAATTTAAAATGTCTAAGATGACTTGTATTGGGAACGTGAGGTCCTCTACACATATCAATATATTCTTCGTGTTTATAGAGGTTGATAAGACCTTCATCAGTAATTTCTTCAATAATTCTTAATTTAAAAGTTTCATCTCTTTCTTGAAAAGTTTTAATTGCTTCTTCTTTGGAAACTTGTGAAATCTCAACTTCGTAATTTGTTTTGATTAAATTATTAATCCTATCTTCAATTTTGATTAAATCCTCAGGGGTAAATCTATATTCTGAAAAAATATCGTAGTAAAAGCCATCTTCAATTACAGGCCCGATTGCCATCTTAATATTTGGGTAAATTTGTTTAACTGCATGACCAAGAAGATGAGCAAATGAATGTCTAATTATTTCAATTCCTTCTTTATCTTTAGAAGTGATAATTACAACTTTGGAATCATTTTTGATAGGAAGTTTTGCATCAAGAAGAACATCATTTACTTTCCCTGCAATTGTGGCTTTAGCTAATCCTGCTCCAATACTTTGAGCAATTTCTAAAATTGTTACCGAATCTTTAAAAACTTTTTTGGAACCATCAGGTAGAGTGATTATTGGCATAAATTATTTCTCCATTTAAATAAATCCTAGTTTTGATTTGACTCTCTTAAGAGTTTTATTTGCTAAATCCTCAGCCTTTTCTCTACCGTCTTGGAGGATATTATTTAGTTGATGTGGATCATTAATTAAGACTTTATATTTTTCTTGAATAGGTGTAAGTGATTCAATAAGCTGTTCAGCAATTAATTTTTTAAATGTCCCCCATCCTGTCTCGGAGAATTCATTTTCACATTGAGAAATATCTTTTCCAGATAATATTGAATAAATCATCAGAAGATTTTTAGATTCTGCTCTCTCAGGATTATTAAATTCTATTCCAATATAACTATCACTTTTTGCTCTCTTTATTTTCTTCGTAATTATTTCTGGAGTATCTAACAAATTGATCCTACTGCCTTCGTTAGGGTCACTTTTACTCATCTTTTTTGAACCATCAATTAAACTCATTATTTTTGATCCATTTTTCATGATTATTGGCTGAGGGATTTTTAAAATATTTTTATCCTTACTAAATTTGGCATTAATTCTTTGTTGTGCAATATCTCTGGCGAGTTCAAGATGTTGTTTTTGGTCTTCTCCAACCGGGACGAAGTCAGCATCATATAAAAGAATATCTGCAGCCATTAGGATTGGATAGTCAAATAATCCAATAGATACATTATTACCCTGTTGTATAGACTTTTCTTTAAATTGAATCATTCTTTCCATCCAATTTATAGGAGTCATACAATTTAATATCCAACAAAGTTCTGAATGAGCAGAAATCTGACTTTGAACAAAAATTGAGCATTCTTTGGGGTCTATTCCACAAGCTACATACAAAGCTGCAGTTGAAAGAGTATTTTTAGATAATTCTTTGGGATCATATGCTGTGGTTATTGCATGTAAATCAACTACACATAGAAATGTCTCATATTTTTCTTGAAGTTTTACCCAATTATTAATTGCTCCAAGCCAATTGCCAATATGTAAATCTCCAGTTGGTTGAACACCTGATAGAATCCTTTTTTTAGTTTGCATCTCCACTTTCATTCTCCTTAGGAGTGGATTTAGGGGTTTGATCTCTTACTGGTCTTTCAAAAGGATTAGGTAATGAAGCCTTTTCTTCTGATTCAGAGATTTTTAAATTGCTGTTAGAAGAGAATCTTTTATTTTCTGTTACATACTTATTTAGGGTATCTTTTAGTTCTTCATCTTTAACTAAATCACTTAACGTTCTTACTGCAAAACCTAGAACTGCAACAGTAGATTTTAATTGGAATTTATCTTGAATTACTTTAGCTGCTTTCATTTCATTATCACTCAGTCTGATTCTAAAGCCACTATTTTCCTTATTCCCCCCAAATCTATTTCTAGAGTTGGATCTATTATTTTCAAAATTGTTTCTATTACTCCTTTGAAATTGATTTCGTTCAAAACCTGAATTTGACATCTTAATAATTATTTAAAAAATTGACATGATTCTTAAATTTAGCATCTGAATAAGCAAGAAGTCTTGCATTAAGTTAAAAAAGATTTTTTTATTAGTTTAAAGACTTATTAATTTGCTTTTTTTTCATCCAAATTTACACTAAAATATTTTTAGAGTAGTAAATGATTTTGTTTGATATTAGTAAGAAAAACCTAATTAGCAATTTTGCTAGATTTCCGAAAAAGAATATTCTTTTAATTTTATTTTTTCTTGGATTTAGTGAGTGGTTTATAAGCGATGTTATTAATTTTTCGGGCGGTTTCTTGGGGTTTGCCCTCCTATTCACAGGTGGATATTTTTATTTAAGGAATGATAAACCAACTTTTAAGGAACCAAAGGATTTAAATGGATGGGTGAATTTATGTAATGATGAGTTGAAATATTTTGATGAGCTTGAAGAGAAAAATAACATCAAACAAAATAATTTTATTAGGAAAAATAAAATTAATAATATTCTTAATAGAAGTGAACTACAAAAAATATCAATAATATCAGAGAATAAAATCTTTGATAATCAATTTTTTATTGAAAGATATTTATCAAATGATAAATATGAATTAACCTTAATCAATGAATTACCTTCATTAGATTCAAGTGAATTATTACCTGATTCTTTTTTCAACGAAGACGCGGTTATTTTTAATTTGAGTCTTCCATTAACTGCAAAAGGACTCTTATGGCTAAAAAGAATTCCTGATGATATGCCTGCTTGGATAGCTGTCTCAGTCTCTGAAAAATCTTCATTTCATTTTGAGTTAGAATCTTTAAAGATTGAACTACCAAATAATTTTTCAAATAATATTATTACTTTTAATAAAGAGAATATTAATTCTGCAAACCTTCCACTTTCTTTTAGAAAATTTTCTTTTAATACCAAAAGAAATATTGAAAATACCAAAAAAAGACTTTTAAAAGATTTGCATTCAAAATGGCAAGCAGAAATAGAATGCATCAGAAGAATTAAGTTAAAAGAAATTCAGAAAAAAAATCAACTTATAGTTGCGGCAACAGTCTTTGCATCACCAATCCCTTCTATTGATGTATTAAGCATGACAGTATTAAATAGCCTAATGCTTAAGGAAATTAAGGAAATATGGGGCTGCAATTGGTCTCCTGAAATTTTAGAAAAAGTTTCAAAAGAAATAATTAAAACAGCTATCGCTCAGGGAGTAATAGAGTGGAGTGGACAAGCTGTTATTGGGATCTCAAAAATACATGGGCCGCACTGGTTAATTGCAGGATCTCTACAAGCGATTAGTGCTGCCTACTTAACAAGAGTTGTCTCAAGATCTTTGGCAGATTTTATGGCTATTAGTAAAGGTGTATTAGAGCCTGATTTAGATTTTATAAAAAGTAATAGTAGTAAGATTGTTGAGAACGCATTCCAAAATGAAAAAATTAACTGGAAATCTCTAATAATGGATATTAATAATCCTTTGAAATTTAAATTTATTCAATAATTAATTCATTAATACTTACTAATTATGAAAAATAGATTTTTTCACTTTTTAATACTTATATTGGTAGCCTTAACAACCACCTCTTGCAAAAACATTAGTGAAGTTGATAAATCTAATAAAAAATTATTATTAGTAAGTTTTACAGTTTTAGAGGATATTGTTAAAAATATCGTTGGCGATGAATTTGATGTCAAATCTATTACTAAACCTGGAATGGAAGTTCATGGTTATCAAACGACACCTAGTGATTTGATAAAAGGATCTAGAGCGGAGGTTTTTATTGATAACGGTTTTGGATTTGAATTATGGGCTGAAAAATTTGTATCTAATCTTAAGGTTAAAAGGATTACAATGGCAAATAACTTAAAACCTTTATTTATTGGGGAGGACGCTTATAAAGGAAAACCAAATCCGCATGCATGGATCTCTCCTAAAAGAGGGATAATATATGTTGATACTCTCTCAAGAGCACTCTCAGAATTAAAACCTGAGAGCAAAACAGTCTTTAAAAAAAATGCGGAAATATATAAAAATAAATTATTGGAAATAGATGAAGATTTTTCACTTTTTCTTAATACTTTAAAGAAAAATCAGAAGTATCTAGTAAGTTGTGAAGGTGCATTCACATATTTAACAAATGATTATGGTTTAAAAGAAGCATATCTTTGGCCAGTTAATGCAGAGAGTCAAATTACACCAAAGAGGATGGCAAAAGTTATTAGTTTAGTAAAAACCAATGACATTCCTGCCGTTTTTTGCGAAAGTACAGTGAGTTCAGAATCTCAATTGGCAGTCGCTAGAGAAACTGGAGCTAAATTTGGAGGTAATTTCTTTGTTGATTCCTTATCTGAAAAGAATGGCCCTGCAAGCTCCTATATTGATTTACTGAATCATAATTTAAATCTCATCAAACAAGCTTTTAGCACAAAATAAAATTGAAAGGAATCTATGGAATTTGAAAAATACAGAATTGAAGCTGAAAATATATGTGTTGATTACAATGGAAAAGTTGCTCTTTATGATGCAACTTTGAGAGTAAAAGCAGGACAAATTTGTGGCTTGGTTGGAATGAACGGAGCGGGTAAAACAACATTTTTTAATGCTCTTACTGGATTTGTAAATTTGTCAAAAGGAATAATCAGAATTAATGGTGAATCCCTCAAAACTGCACAACAAGATCAGTCAGTTGCATATGTTCCTCAAAATGAGGGAATAGATTCAGACTTTCCTATAAATGTTTGGGATATTGTAATGATGGGAAGATACGGGTCAATGAATATACTCAGATCCCCAAGAGAATCAGATATTCAAGCTGTAAAAAATGCTATTGAAAGAGTAGATCTCCTCGAACATACTTTTACCCCAATAGGAAACTTATCTGGTGGACAAAGGAAAAGAACTTTTTTAGCAAGGGCTATTGCTCAAAGAGCCTCTATATTACTACTAGATGAGCCTTTCTCAGGAGTTGATATTAGAACAGAAAAACTTATTTCAGAACTCTTCTTGGAATTTAAGAAAGAAGGCAAAACAATACTTATTTCTACTCATGACATGATTCATATTCGAGAATTTTGCGACTTAGTTCTTCTAATAAACAAAACAGTTGTAGCTTATGGTGATACATCAGAAGTATTTACTCCTGAAAATATTACTAGTACATTTGGAGGGATGTCACCTGATTTTTTATTTGGCCCTGAATCCTAATTTTAAAATATTTTCAATTTAATGGATGGATACTTTTTATCAGTAAATATTAATTCTTTTTTTAGTGAACCCTTAACTCATGATTTCATGAGAAAGGCAATTTTAATAAGTTCATTAGTTGCTGCTGTTTGCGGTCTACTATCAAGCTTTTTAACTTTAAAAGGTTGGGCCTTAATGGGGGATGCAGTATCCCATGCTGTAATGCCTGGGGTCGTTGTAGCTTATGCTTTAGGCGTGCCATTCTCTTTGGGCGCTTTTATTTTTGGAGTTGGATCCGTTGCACTCATTGGATTTATTAAACAAAAATCTAGAGTTAAGGAGGATACAGTCATTGGATTGGTTTTTACAGGTTTTTTTGCTTTAGGGATTGTTTTAGTATCAAAAATTAAAAGTAATATAGACCTAATGCATATTCTTTTTGGTAGTCCATTGGGTATATCTTTATCTGATATTCAGCAGACTATTTTTATCTCAATATTAGTAGTTCTTTTATTATCAATATTCAGAAAGGATCTTATGCTGTATTGTTTTGATCCCAGACATGCTAAAACTGTTGGCATTAATGTAGGTTTTCTTCATTATTTGTTGCTAACATGCCTATCTTTAGCTGCTGTGGTGGGTCTTCAAACAGTAGGAATTGTTCTTGTAGTGGCAATGTTAATAACTCCTGGAGCAACAGCATATTTACTAACAGATAAATTTGATAGATTGTCTTTAATATCTGTATTGAGTAGCATAGTTTCTAGTGTATTAGGAATTTATCTAAGCTATTGGTTTGATATTGAGACTGGTGGATCAATAGTTTTAGTACAAACTTTTATTTTTCTTTTTGCATTTTTATTCGCTCCAAGGTATGGAATTTTTAAATTTAAAAAATTATTATCTTCAAAGTAAAAAATGGTAGAAGAATTATCTTTAAAGAAATGGAATTGGTGGCCATTATTTCCTTTGTATCCTTATGGATATAAAAAAACAATTTGTAAGGAAATTGTTTCTGATGAAGTTTGGTCTATTGAACAAATTCAGGGACTTTATTACGTAGCTGTGCCTATAAGAATGACAGTAATGAGAGTCAAAAATGGCTTGATGTTAATAAATCCTTTACCTCCTACAAAAGAATTAATTAATGAGCTCCATAAATTGATATCTCGCTTCGGGGATATAAAGACAATTATTTTGCCTACTGCCTCAGGCTTAGAGCACAAAATTGGATTGCCAGCATTATCTAGAATTTTTAAAGAAGCAGAAATTTGGCTCTGTCCTGGCCAATGGAGTTTTCCCCTAAATCTTCCTTTAGACTTTTTAGGCATACCATCCAAAAGAACAAAGATCCTTTTTGAAGATGGTATTCCATATCAAGATGAATGTTTTTGGTTATCTCTTGGGCCTATAAATTTGGGATTAGGTAGATTTCAAGAAGTCAGTTGTTTTCATAAATCTACAGGTATCCTTCATGTCACAGATGGAATTGTGGCAATAGATAAAAATCCTCCTGATATATTTGATTATGACCCAACTCCTCTTCTATTTCATGCAAGAGATAGAGGTGATGAAATACTAGAGGATACTATTGAGTCAAGAAGAAAAGGATGGGCAAGACTAGTATTATTTGCATCTTTTTTAAGACCTGGAAAACTACAAATTCCATCCTTAAGACACATTATCAAATACTCATTTAGAAAAGGTTTTAGAAATAAAAAATTTCATTATGGAATATATCCTTTTTTGTGGGAACAAGATTGGGAGAAATCTTTAATTGGAATTATGGGATCGGATTCTCCAAAAATACAAATTGCTCCCGTTCTTAAAAAGCTTATTTTTCCAAGATCCGATAAAGTTTTATGTAAGTGGTTAAATGATGTCAAAAATATTGAAGGACTTAAATATTTTGTATCTGCTCACTATTCTTCGCCAGTAGAGTTTTCAAAAAATGATTGTGAAAATCTCATAAAACAAATAAATTCTAAAGAATGGAAGCTTTCTAATGATGATGATAAATTTCTTTCAAATTTTTACAAAAAACTTTATGAATTAGGCGTAATTCCAGAAAATATAAATATTTAACTATTCAAAATTTTAATCTAGATCGACTGACATATTTTCATCATTTAATAAGTTTTGTTCAAGTTCCTTCCTTTGTTCCATTTGCCTCAAGAAATAACCAGTCATCATTGCTGATGAAAGTAAATTTGCAATATTATCTTTGGAGCAAGTTATTTTTACATCAAATTGTTCAGAAGGAAGCATCCCTAATAAACCTTGAACATTATGTCTAATAATCTCTTGTATGTCCTCGCTTGCTGATTTCGCTATCCTCTGTAAAACCTCTGGGGATTGTTTCTGGAGATATTGAATAAGATCATTACCTTCATTAGGATCATTATTTTCAGTGGTCAGGAATTCAGGATTAAACATCTATTTTCCTCCTACTATGTAAAACTACAATAGCATGACGCAAGTTATTATTTTTCAACCTGGAAAATATATTGGTCCCATATGATTTAAAGGCCAATAACGAAAAATAGCCCTTCCAATTACCTTCTCATATGGAAGTGCACCCCAGATATGTGAATCCAAACTATTATTCCTGTTATCACCCATTACCCATAAAGACCGCTCAGGTACAATGATTGGTCCTATGGAATAATTAATATTTTTATCGGCAGGATATTTATTCTGTTCTAAATCGTTAATAAATAGTTTTCCTTCCCTAACTTCTATTTTATCACCAGGAATTCCTATCACTCTTTTGATTAGAGCAGTATTAGATTCATATCCGATGTCTAAAAGTTGATCTGGTGCATTGAAAACTATAATCTGATCTTTAAATTTTGAAAAATTATTTTTTTTATTTATCTTGGGGGTTAATTTTTCTATCAATATTTTGTCTTGAATTTGAAGTGTTGGAAGCATAGATCCTGAGGGGATCCATCTAGGCTCAATAACTTGCCAACGTATCATTAAAGCAATTAAAACCCAAATAACAAGGTTTTTCAAATCCCTCACTATAGAAGTAAATTTCTTTGGTGAATTTGCCATGATTAAATTTTTTATTCAATTATGATGATAAAAATAGAATGTTTATATACATTATGAGATTATCTATTGGATATAAAAACTATCTTAGAAGTTTACAACTTTTATATTATTTATCAGAGTGTGGTGTTGAAAATGCCATTATCTCGCCAGGAAGCAGGTCTGCTCCTCTAGCTATAGCAGCTGGAGAACTTGCTAAAAAAGGAATTTTTCAAATATACAACTCTATAGATGAGAGATCAGCAGGATTCCACGCTCTTGGAATTTCTATTGCCTCTGATAAACCATCGGTCGTTTTAACAACTTCAGGAACAGCCGTAGCAAATTTACTTCCTTCGGCAGTAGAAGCGGATAAATCATCGATTAGTGTAATTTATATTTCTGCTGATAGACCTCTAAGACTAAAGAATTGTGGCGCAAATCAAACGGTTGATCAAGAAAAATTTTTAAGTCCAGTTTGCCGACTAACTGAAAGTACTTGTTTAGAAGGCTTTCATTTAACAACTGAGACTGAATTAAAGAATTTAAAACAAAAAATAGGAGAGATTTGCTTATTTAACTCTGGACCTATTCATTTAAATATTCCTATTGAGAAGCCCTTAATTATAGATATAAATGAGAGAAAAAAAATTATTAATCAGTTTACAGAAAAGTACTTAAATAACAAAATTAATAGAACCCAAAAAACTTCTAATGAACAAAGATTTTTTGATTTAAAAATGAAATATATTGACCCATCAAAAAGTGGTATTATCATCGTGGGTCCTTACAGAGGATTAAATCAGAATTTAGTAAAATTCAATAATTCATTAAAAAAAATTCAAAATTTAACAGGTTGGCCAGTATTTGCAGACCCATTGTCGGGTGTGAATTTAGATTTAAAAGGTCTTATAAATAATTGGGAATTAATCATTAGAAATAAAAAATTTAAAATATATTGTGAACAGTTATTGAGATTAGGACCAATGCCCTCCTCTAATTCTCTAGAAAAATTTTTAGAAGAATTTTCTGGAGATCAATTTCTTATCAAAGAAAATGATTCGAGAAGACTTGATCCTTTAAGAAAATCATTTGAGTATGAATATGGATTAACTCATTTTGTAGATCAATTTTTAACTAACAAAAATTCTTTAAGTTTATCTAATAGAAATCTAACTCAATTAGCGAAAGAATTTTTGTTTGAGGGTGAAAGGATAAATAATATATTAAAAAAACAATTTTCTAACAACGAAAATATTACTGAGTGTGCATTAGCTTTTATTATTCCAAAAATTTGGCCTGAAAAATATCCAATTATGTTATCTGCAAGCAGTCCTATTAGAGATTGGCTTACATTCTCAGGTGTTAATGCATTGTCTAGAAGATGTTTTAGTTTCAGAGGGGCATCAGGTATTGATGGAACATTATCAATGGCTTTAGGAATATCAAGGATTTTACATCCTCTTTTATTGGTTACAGGGGATTTGTCTTTTCTACATGATTTTAACGGATGGCTTATTGAAAACTCTGAGAAACTCAATTTAACAATATTACTAATAGATAATAATGGTGGAAATATATTTAATAGAATTTATCAAAATCATTTAAAAGATGATGAAATTAAAAAGCTATTTGTGATGCCAAAAAGTGTTGATTTTAAAAAACTTGCAGAGGCTAATAAAATAATTTTTAAAGATGTTTCAAACTTAACTGAACTTAAAGAATTGCTTGAATGGAGTCTTCTTAAATCTAAAACAGTTATTCTTAGGTTAAAGGTAAATCATCTTTCTGAAATTGATGAAAGAAAATATTTATTAAACAAAATTTATCAAGACTCATAATTCTTTGTATATTAAAAAAAAAGATAATATGAAAATTCTTCCTGGAAAAAGCTATGTCAATTGGCATGAAGTTAAATCATATGAAGATATTCTATTTCACTCAAGCCAGGATGGAATCGCCAGAATAGCTATAAATAGGCCTGAAAAAAGAAATGCTTTTCGCCCAAAAACAATTGATGAACTCTTAGATGCATTTAATTTTGTAAGGTTGGAGGAACGTATGGGCGTTGTTCTTTTGACAGGTGCTGGTCCTGATAAAAATGGAGTTTTTTCATTTTGTTCGGGGGGAGATCAAAGTATTAGAGGAAAAAATGGCTATGTTGATAAGAATGGGAATCAAAAATTAAATGTTCTTGAACTCCAAAGATTAATAAGAAGTCTTCCAAAAGTTGTGATAGCTTTGGTCCCAGGATTTGCTATTGGCGGAGGTCAAGTTTTAAATTTAATTTGTGATTTAAGTATCGCTTCTGATAATGCAATTTTTGGACAAACAGGTCCAAAGGTAGGTAGTTTTGATGGAGGATTTGGGTCAAGTTATCTTGCGCGGGTGGTAGGCCAAAAAAAAGCAAGAGAAATTTGGTTCTTATGTAGAAAATATAATGCTCAAGATGCCTTAAATATGGGATTGATAAACGCCATAACAAAAATTGAAAACTTGGAAGCTGAAGGAGTTAGTTGGGCGAGGGAAATTTTATCTAATAGTCCAACTGCTATTAGAATTTTGAAAGCTTCATTTAATGCTGAAAATGATGGAATGGCCGGAATTCAAGAATTATCTGGTTATGCAACACAGCTATTTTATGGATCTTCAGAAGCACAGGAAGGTAGAGATGCTTTTCTTGAAAAACGAAAACCAGATTTTAGTGATTATGGATGGACACCTTGATCGTTTATTATCTTTCAATAAAGTAATTTTTTAATAATTGATGCGAATTCTTCTTTCTGCTGCTGAATGTGCCCCAATGATTAAGGTCGGAGGCATGGGAGATGTAGTTGGTTCTTTACCTCCGTCCCTTATAAAGCTTGGACATGATGTGAGAGTCATAATACCTGGATACGGAAAATTATGGAGTACTTTAGATATTTCAAAAGATTCTATCTTTAAGGCTAATACTATGGGAGCTGATTTTGAGATATATGAATCAACCCACCCTATTCATAATTATAAAATTTACTTAGTTGCCCATCCAGCTTTCAATTCAGAAAGGATATATGGAGGGGATGATGAGGATTGGCGTTTCACTTTCTTCGCTAGTGCAACTTCAGAATTTGCGTGGAATTGTTGGAAGCCGCAAGTGCTTCATTGCCATGATTGGCATACAGGAATGATCCCAGTTTGGATGCATCAAGACCCTGAGATTAGTACTGTTTTTACTATCCATAATTTAAAATACCAAGGTCCTTGGAGATGGAAGCTCGAAAAAATGACGTGGTGCCCTTGGTATATGCATGGTGACCATACTATGGCAGCAGCAATGTTATATGCCGATAGAGTTAATGCTGTTTCTCCTACTTACTCAGATGAGATAAAAACGAATGAGTATGGAGAAAGTTTAGAAGGATTATTGAATTATATCTCTGGAAAATTAAGAGGTATTCTTAATGGTATTGATCTTGATGAATGGAATCCTGCTATTGATAATGCTTTACCTCATAAATTCGATTTTAATAATTTAGACATAAGAAAAAAAAATAAAAGTGTTTTACAAGAGGCGATGGGACTTGAAATTGATGAAAATAAATATTTGTTAGGTATGGTTGGAAGATTAGTTGACCAGAAAGGTATTGATTTATTGTTACAGGTAGCAAGGCGATTATTGGCTTATACTGATTCTCAAATAACTGTTTTAGGGACGGGGGATAGATCTTTTGAGTCAGGTTTATGGCAATTGGCAGTAGAATATCCAGGTAGATTTGCGGTTTTCTTGACCTATGATGATGCTTTATCAAGACTTATTTACGGAGGTTCAGATGCCTTTTTGATGCCAAGTAGATTTGAACCGTGTGGTATTAGTCAATTATTAGCTATGCGTTATGGATCAATCCCTATTGTTAGAAGAGTAGGGGGACTTGTTGATACTGTCATTCCCTATGATCCCGAGCAAGAGGAGGGGACTGGTTTCTGCTTTGATAGATTTGAAGCAATTGATTTTTATACCGCATTGGTAAGATCTTGGGAAGCATTTAGGCATAAAGATAGCTGGCAAAAACTTCAGAAAAGGGCTATGAGAAAGGAATTTAGTTGGGAAAGATCTGCAAAAGAATATGAGATTATGTATAAAGATGTTTGTGGAATTAAGGAACCTTCCCCAGATATTATTGAGATTGAAAAATTTTCTTACGGCCAGTCTGCGGATCCATCTTTAAAAAAAATGTAAAAATTATTTAAATGCTTTTTTCCTCTGATGAAGTCAATCAAATTCTGGGCCTAATAAATTGGAATAACTTAGATAAAGATCAACTTAACTTTAAAGGAGTGAGTATTGATAGTAGAACTTTATTATCTGAAGATTTATTTGTGGCGATTGAAGGAAAAAATTTCGATGGACATAATTTCTTGGAGGAAGTTTTTAATAAAAATATTAAAGCTGTAGTGATTTCTAAGAGATATATAAATCTAGTCCCAAATAATTGTGCCTATTGGGCGGTAACAGATACTCTTGGGGCTTTTCATAAATTGGTTCTTTTAAGGAGAAGAAAGTTAAATATCCCTGTAATTGCTATAACTGGTTCCGTTGGGAAAACAACGACAAAAGAAATAATGAGAGAGATATTAAAAAGCTACGGGAAAATAAAAGTTTCCGAAAAGAATTTTAATAATGAGATTGGAGTTGGATTGACAATAAATTCATGCCAAGAGGAAGATAAAGTTCTAGTTTTAGAGATGGGTATGAGAGGGAAAGGGCAAATTGAGATTTTATCAAAATGTTCCGAGCCAACTCTCGCCGTTATTACAAATATTGGTACTTCTCATATAGGCCTTCTAGGATCTAAAGATGAAATATCTAAAGCAAAACTTGAAATTACAAAGTATTTGAATCCTAAAGGCACGCTTATAATCCCATACGAATGTAATTATTTAGAATCAAATCTTAAAAATTTTTGGAACGGCAAGGTAATAAGAGTGAAACTATTAACTAGTGCTCAAGAGAATTTAATAACCAATATGCCTAATGGAATAATTATTGGGATTTATGATGTCGATACAAATACTATTAAAATAGAAGATAAATGTTTTGAAATAAATTTAAGAGGTAAACATAATGCTTCTAATTTTCTTTTAGCATATGCTGCCTCAAAAGAATTAAAAATTAATTATGAAAAACACACTAAATTTAATTTCAGCAGAATGGAAGGAAGGAATAATATCATTCATACTAAAAAAATAACTTTATTTGATGAAACTTATAATGCTTCCCCTGAATCAATTAAGGCATGTATTGATGTATTAGTTCAATATCCTGGAAAACATTATATGGTTTTGGGTAGTATGAGAGAATTAGGTGCACATACTCTAAAATTGCACTGTGAAATAATTGACTATATTAAAAAAAAAGGAATAGATGGGCTTGTTATTTTATGTGAATTTGATTTGGAGGTTCAAATCAAAAATAATTGTACTCTTTCAGAAAAGATAAAATTCTTAAATGATATCGATGAAGTAAGTAAACTCATTAATTCTTGGATAGATATGGGGGATTGTTTATTAATAAAAGGTAGTAGATCTTGGGAATTAGAGAGATTAATTCCACTTATAAATTAGATTTTTTCCAGTTTTTAATATTTACCTGTTTTACTCGTGAAATTGCAAGAGAATTATTTTCTACTTTTTTATTTAGAATTGATCCTGCACCAGTAGTTACTGAATCTCCAATTTTTATTGGAGCAATTAAAACACTATTAGATCCTATTAAGCAATTTTCTCCAATGATAGATTTATGTTTTTTAAGGCCATCGAAATTTGCAGTAATTGTTCCAGCTCCAATATTTGTAAATTTGCCTACACTAGAATCTCCAACATAGCTTAGATGATTTACTTTAACTGATTCAGATAAATAGCTATTTTTTGTTTCAACAAAATTACCTATCTTGCAATTTTTAGATATCTTACTTTCTGGTCTTATATGGCTATATGGACCAATTCGCACGTTTTCCATAATTTCAGAATTATAGATTGATGAATTAGAAATAATGCTATTTTCTTTAATAAAACTAGATTCAATAAATGTATTTGGTCCAATAATACAATTATTCTCAATTTTTGTTTTTCCTCTAATGTGAGTATTACATTCAACAACAACATCTGTCCCAATTTCACAATCTTCACTAATTGTTGTACTGCTGGGATTTATAAAAGTAACACCATTAAGCATATGCATCTTTGTTAATTTTTTCTGAATTATTTCTTCGCACTCCGAGAGTTGAATGCGATTATTAATTCCTTTTATTTCATCAGAATTAATAATCTTATATGAGACTGATTTATTTAATAAAAATATTGCATCAGTTATGTAATATTCTTTTTGGCTATTATTATTAGTCAGTTTAGTTAGCGTATTTTTTAGATTTTTATAATTGAAGCAGTAGATACCAGAATTAATAACCTTGTTTGTTCTCTGGTCATTATTACAATCTTTTTCTTCAATTATTTTGTCGATTTGATCATTTTTTAAAAATACTCTGCCATAACCAAAAGGATTTTCTAAAGTTGTAGTAATAATTGATGCGTCAGCCTGTTTTTTGTCGTGAAACTTTATCAAACCCTTTAAAGTTTTACTCTCTATTAAAGGCACATCTCCATTAAGAACAAGTAATTTACCCTTGAAAGTTTTTAATTCTTTTGATAAAACTTGTATCGCATGGCCTGTGCCAATCTGAGGATCTTGTAAAACAAAGTTTATTTTGTTTGCAAACTTATAATTTTCAAAGGATTTCTGAATAACATCATTTTTATGACCAACTACAATAAAAACTTTATCAGGATTTAATTCAAAGCAAGTATCTAATACTCTTGAAAGAATAGATTTACCATTTAGCTTATGTAAAACTTTTGGCAAAGTACTTCGCATCCTAGTTCCTTTGCCTGCGGCTAATATTGCAACAGCTAGCATAAAATTATTTTGTTTATATAAATTTAACTGTTAAAGGGAGCTTTCGTCATATGCCATTTCTTTCTCCATACTTCTGTGGGTAAAAGATTTGACTCTAATTGTTCATCTTTTCTCTTTTTAAGTATTTCTCTAGAGGTGCAATCAAAACTTGGATCTCTATAAGGAATTGATGCTTTTGTTTCAAGATGTTCAAGTTCCATTACCGATAATTCTTTAAGAAAAGAGTTTTTTTTATATTCATCAAAATATGGATTTAATATAGCAATTGTTCCATTACTCCAGTTTGCTGAGCTTTCAATTATGGGTTTGATCTTATAAATTGTTAGCCCAAGATCTATTAATGTTTTTCTAACTGCCGCAGATGATGAATAAGTGATTAAATATCCTCTATTATTTAAAGATTGTTTGATTTTTGATAAAAATTCTTCGGTCCAAATTTCAGGACACTTTTGAGGGGAGAATCCATCTAAAAAGATTAGATCAAATTTTATATGTTTTGGTATATGACAAATTTTTTCTCTTGCATCCCCCCAAATTATTTTGCAATTAAATTCTTTATCTGTGTAATTCCCTTTTTTGTATAATGCTTCAAAGATTTCTATCACTTTTTGATCCCATAAATTTTTAAAAAAATTACTATTAATTGAGAAATTTAATGGTCTTTTATCTATCTCTAAGGCAAACCAATCCAACTTTGTAGATTGGCTAATGAGTTCTTTAAATAAAAAGGCAGAATTGTATCCAAGGCCAAAACAGATATCTAGCACTTTTATTGATTTATTTTTGAAACGTTCAAGTTTTGATGGTTTAATAAATTTATTTTTTGTTTCTTTAAGCGCACCAATATTACTATGAAAGTTTTCTTTATAGATTAAACTTCTAAGTGAAATAGTTCCATCATTAGTTATTAGTTCCTCTAGATTATCCAAAGATTTTAAAAATACTAAAGTAATAACTCTAAATCATTCCAGAAGTTAGGGTATGAAACATTGGATGCATCAGCTCTATTTATAGTAGAGGATCCCTTCGCCATTATGGAAGCAATAGCAAGACTCATTGAGACTCTATGATCAGTCTCGCTATCAACTTCTGCGGATACAAATTTGGAATCTCCTTTAATAATAAGACCATCTTCTTTTTCTTCAATATTGGCTCCAAATTTTCTAAGTTGCCTCGCCATAACTTTTAATCTATCAGTCTCCTTTACTCTTAACTCGGCCGCATCTCTTATATATGAAATACCCTGACAAAAACATGCAGCAACTGTCAAGATTGGAATTTCATCTATTAATTTTGGAAGAATATCTCCTTCAATTATAAATGAATTTAAATGCGAAGCTGTTTTTACATTAATATCACCTATTGGTTCTCCTGCTATTAGCCTTTTTTCTTTGATTTCGTAATTACACCCCATTGAATCCATTACATCTAATATCCCAGTTCTAGTTGGATTTAACCCAACATTCTTAATCTTAATATTCGAATTAGGAATTATAGAACCTGCTATCATCCAAAATGCTGCAGAACTTATGTCTCCTGGAATTAATATTTCTTGACCAGCTAAATCTCTACCAGGGTTAATAACAATATTCCTCCCGAGTTCCCCTCTGATTTCAATTTTTGCTCCAAAAGCTTTTAGCATTCTTTCAGTATGGTCTCGAGAGGAAGCTGGTTCAATTACAGAGGTTGATCCTGAAGCGGTTAAACCTGCAAGTAAGATAGCTGACTTAACTTGTGCACTTGCTACTGGAGTACCAATTACACCTCCCTTTAATTTTTCTCCCATAATTGAAATTGGTGCTTTATTCCCATTCTCTCTCCCAAATATTTTTCCTCCCATCAACCTTAAGGGCTTGCACACTCTCCCCATTGGTCTCTCTGATAGGGAATTATCTCCTTTTAGTATGAAATTTTTGCCCTTTTTCCCTGCTAATAGACCTATAAGAAGTCGCATTGTTGTTCCGGAGTTTCCACAATCAAGTATTTCTTTAGGTTCACTAAATCCATCAAGTCCTACGCCCTTAATTTCAAATGATTCATTTTTAACTATTTTAGGTATTTTCACACCAAGATTTCTCAAGCAATTTGCTGTTGATAAAGGATCTTCAGAATATAAAAATCCCTTTATGTAAGAGGCGCCTTCAGCAATACTCGCCAAAATTAGAGATCTATGAGAAATTGATTTATCTCCAGGAACTTTTATTTCCCCTTGTAAGTTGCCCCCACCTTTTACTATTCGGGATTTATTCATATTTAAAAAAACTTGAGATAAATAAAAATGCTAATAGCGTACAAATTATTTTTTAATAATATCAAGTTATTTCTTTTATATATTTTTTAATTCCTTAAATTAAATAATCTTAAAATAATATCTTAAAAATTAAATTTTAATTTTCTATAATAAACATATTTTGAATTTAGTATTTAGTGACTATTAACTTAACTTATTATCATGTGGCCTCTGATGTCCCTGATAAGGATTTTGATATTGCTGTCGTAATAGATGTTCTAAGAGCGACTACAACAATTTCATGGGCATTAGTTAATGGGGCTGATTCTATACAAGTTTTTTCTGATTTGGATTTACTAAAAGCAAAAGCAAATCATTGGGACGCTAATAAAAGAGTAATGATTGCTGAAAGAGGGGGAAAAAAAATTGATGGCTTTGATTTAGGTAATTCTCCTTTAACAGTTACAAAAAAAATGGTTCACGGTAAGAGGCTTTTTATGAGCACTACAAATGGAACTAAAGCCATGCAGAGAGTTCAAAATGTGAAAAATTTATTTGCAATGGCTTTAACAAACAGAAAGGCGGTAGCTGAAAGAATTATTTCTATGAATGAAAAAGAGGTTCTCATTCTTGGAAGTGGATGGGAAGGTTCTTATTCTTTAGAAGATTCATTAGCCGCAGGAGCTTTAGCATCATATTTAAATGAGAATCAAAATACTGATGTTAATTTAGTTAATGATGAATTAAATGCAGCATTAGCTCTATGGCATTTTTGGAAAGAAGATATATTAGGATGTTTAAAGACAGCAACTCATGGCAAAAGATTGACAAACATTGGTAATTATGAAGATGATTTTAAATGTTGTGCTCAACTTGACAATCTAAACATCGTACCTTCGCAATATGAGCAAGGTGTTATTAGAGCCTCGTAATTGTTAATTATTTTTTGGAGTAAAAAACTTGACTGATTTCTTAGTAGCTGCATTACAAATAACAAGTACTTCAAATATTGAATCAAATTTTGCTGTAGCAGAGGAACAAATTGAATTGGCAACCAGAAGAGGTGCAGAATTAATTGGTTTGCCTGAGAATTTTGCATTCCTTGGAGATGATAATGAGAAACTTCAGCTAGCTTCAGAATTATCTATAAAGTGTACAAATTTTCTTAAAACAATGTCCCAAAGATATCAAGTTTATCTTTTGGGTGGGGGATATCCAGTTCCCGCTGGAGATGAGACGCATATCTTAAACAGATCTGCGCTTTTTGGTAAAGATGGCTTAATACTTGGTTTGTACGATAAGATTCACCTTTTTGATGTTGATCTGCCGGACGGTAATTTATATAAGGAATCTTCAACAATTTTATCAGGGTCAGAAAAGCCACCGATTATAGATATTCCAGGTTTATGTAAGGTGGGTTTATCTATTTGTTACGATGTAAGGTTCCCAGAACTTTACAGGTATTTATCTGAAAATGGAGCAGAACTTCTTATGATTCCTGCAGCGTTTACAGCATTTACTGGGAAAGATCATTGGCAAATTTTATTGCAGGCAAGAGCGATAGAGAATACAGCATATGTTGTTGCCCCGGCGCAAACAGGTATTCACTATGGAAGAAGGCAAAGTCATGGACATGCAATGGTTATTGATCCTTGGGGAACTGTATTATCAGACGCTGGAAAGACTGAGGGAGCAGCAATAGCACCTGCTGATAAATCTAGAGTAAAAAAAATTAGGGAACAGATGCCTAGTCTTAAGCACAGAAAAGTAAGTTTGTTTGCAAATTAATAATGAGAAAATATAACTTTATAAAGCTTTTTAAACTTGCTTCTTTATTATTTGTTTTTAATGTTTTTAATTTGCCTGTAAAGTCATCAAGCGATTTGGCAGCATGGATCCTTAAATCTGATGGAGTCTTAGAATTAAAAACTAAATCTGATGCAAAGTTAAAAGCATATTTTCAAAAGGCTAATAAATCATATGGAGATAGATTCTGGATCGATTTTAAAGGAGAATTATCTAACCCCAGAACAATAAAAGGTAATGGCCCTATTAAAGAGATTAGATTAGGGAAACCAGTTCAGGGATTGACACGTCTGGTCATTGAATTCGAATCAAATAAAAAAATAAATCCTCATAATTGGAAATTAATTGGAATTGATAAAAATAATTGGAGAATTAAATTAGCTGCCTTTCCTAAGAATGATTTTCAAACAATAAGTGAAGGAAGCTTCTCAAGCTCAAACAATTTAAAAAAAAGATCTGATTATTTCGTTAATTTAAAAAATAATATTGCACTTGCAAATTTACCTAATGTTAAAAAAAATAAATTTTATGTTGTTATAGATCCTGGGCATGGAGGTCCCGATTCAGGGGCTATCGGTATTGGGGGCTTAAGAGAAACTGATGTGGTACTAGATGTTTCAAAAATTGTAACTAATATTCTCAACAAAAAGGGTGTAAAAGTAAAAATGACGAGGACAAATGAAATTGATTTAGATTTGGGGCCTAGAGTCTCAATGGCTAATAATACAAAAGCTGATATTTTTGTCAGTATTCATGCAAATGCTTCTGTAGGGAAAAAAAGAAATATCAATGGATTGGAAACATTCTATTATTCAGGATGGAAAGGAAGATTATTGGCAGAAAAAATCCAAAAACAGATAATTAAAGTCTCGCCTGGAAGTCCTGATAGAGGTGTGAGAAGAGGAAGCTATTTTGTAATAAAACAAACTAATATGCCTGCTGTTCTTGTTGAGATAGGGTTTGTTACTGGAAAATTAGATGGCAGCAGATTAAGTAAGGATATGCACAGAGAAAGAGTCGCTTATGCTATAGCAAGAGGAATTCTTGAATATCTTGAGAGAATAGGTTGAAACTTAAATTAGGGATATTTGATAGTGGTATTGGGGGATTTACAATCCTTAAATCTCTCCTTGAGCATAGATGTGACGTTCAAGTTTTCTATCTTGCAGATAATAAGAGAAATCCTTATGGAGGAAAAAAAGACGAAGAAATAAAAGAAATTGCATATGAAATATCAAATTGGTTTAAAGATAAAGATTTAGATGCTCTTTTGATCGCATGCAACACTACTAATGCATGTGCATTAAATATATTACAGAAAAATTTAAAAATTCCTTGTTTTGATTTAATAAATTCTGTTTCAGAAAATATTACAGTGGATAAAGTTGGAATTCTTGCAACAACAGCCACAATAAGGTCATTAACTTATAAATATTGTATTGAGGCGAATAACAAAAATATTACCGTTTTTCAGCAAGCATGCCCAGAGTTCGTTTCTGAAATTGAAAAAGTTCCAGTTAATCTCGAAAGAATTAACTCTCTCTCTGAAATTTATCTAAAACCGTTATTGAATGAAAAAATACAAGCAATCATATTGGGCTGCAGTCATTATCCTTTAATTTACAAAACCTTAAGAAGAAAAATTCCTGAAGAAATTATAATAATTGATCCAGCAAATGCATTGATAAATAAATTTAATAACTCTTTTGTTCAATCGCAACTAAATTTCCATAAAGATTTTTGTTTTAAAGATATTGAATTTTTTGCTACTGCGGAAATTGACCAATTTTCTTTAAAAGTGACAAATTGGTTAGGAATTAATAAAAAAATAAGCTTAGTTAACCTACAAACTGATGCTTGACTCCTTTAGTATGTAATGGAGGTTAAACATGACTACAGTAACAGAGCTATTACAACCCGTTGAAAAAGATCTTGAAGATCTTATTCTCGAATTAAAAAATTTAATCGGTGCTGGGCATCCTATTCTTCAGGCTGCCGCGGAACATCTATTTTCCGCAGGTGGAAAAAGAATTAGACCAGGAATAGTTTTATTAATATCAAAAGCCATATCTCATGAATCCTCATTATCCGTTAAACATAAAAGACTTGCTGAAATAACTGAGATGATACACACTGCATCTCTTGTTCATGATGATGTGGTAGACGAGGCATCTATTAGAAGAGGTGTAGAAACTGTTCACAGTAGATTCAATACAAGAGTTGCCGTGCTCGCAGGAGATTTTTTGTTTGCGCAAGCCAGTTGGCATTTGGCAAATCTTGATGATGTAAATGTTGTTAAGCTTCTTAGTAGGGTAATTATGGACTTAGCTGAGGGTGAAATAAAACAAAATTTAAATCGATATGATTCTGGTCAAACGTTTTCAAAATATATAAACAAAAGTTACTGTAAAACTGCTTCACTGATAGCAAATAGTGCAAAAGCAGCAGGAGTTTTAAGTGAATTAAATGAAAAGAACTTAAATATGCTTTATGAATTTGGTAAAAATATTGGCCTAGCTTTTCAAGTTGTTGATGATATCCTTGATTTTACTGGTAACGATAAGCAATTAGGAAAGCCAGCAGTCAGTGATTTAGCAAGTGGCTATTTAACTGCACCAGTTTTATATGCTTTAGAAGAAAATGAAAAATTATCGCTATTAATTAATAGAGAATTATCTGAAAAAAATGATCTTAATAATGCATTGGAAATTATTATGAGTTCTAATGCTATAAAAAGATCTAGAAAATTAGCAGAGAATTTTGCAACACTCTCCAAAGAAGCACTGGTATGGCTGCCTGAATCAGAGTCAAAAAGAGCTTTGATGGCTTTGCCAGAGTTCGTCTTAAGCAGACTTTATTAATGTTAAAAATTATTTAGTTGCTAAATAGCATTAATTTATTTTGGAAAAAGTTCATTTTTTTGCTTCAATTTAGAAAATAGTTCATAAAAATGGAATTAAACAAAAAAAATTCAATAAATAATATTCTTGAGGAAAATAGATCATTTCCTCCTTCTAAAGAATTCTCTAATTCCGCGATTATAAAAAGTAAAAAAGATCTATCTGATCTAAGAGAAAAAGCCAGGAAAAATCCAATTGAATTTTGGGACTCTTATGCTAAAACTGAAATTGATTGGTTCCGACCTTATGAAACAGTATTAGATGGAAATAAGGCACCCTTTTTTAAATGGTTTCCTGAAGGACAGTTAAACATTACCTATAATTGTTTAGATCGTCATATAAAAAATGGTTTAGGTGATAAGAATGCTCTTATTTGGGAGGGTGAACCAGGAGATAGTAAAACATTTAGTTATAAAGATCTTCTGAAGGAAGTTTGTAAAGCATCAAATGCTCTTAAGTCGTTAGGAGTTAAAAAAGGGGAGCTTGTTTGTATTTATATGCCCATGATCCCTGAAGCGATGATCGCAATGTTAGCTTGCGCAAGAATTGGTGCTCCTCATTCTGTAGTTTTTGGAGGGTTTTCTTCTGAGTCTTTAAAAGATAGATTAATTGATGGAAATGCAAAATTTATTATTACTGCGGATGGTGGATTTAGAAAAGATAAAGTGATTGAATTAAAAAAAGCCGTAGATTCAGCAATTGATTCGGGAGCAGGTGATGTAGTGAATAAAGTTATTGTCATAAAGAGGACTAATAAAGAAATTTTGATGAAAGTAAATAGAGATTATTGGTGGCATGAATTATTAGAGAATCAAGATGACTGGTGTGAGCCTGAAATTATGAACAGTGAGGATAGATTATTTGTCCTATACACATCAGGTTCAACTGGAAAACCTAAAGGAGTTGTGCATACAATAGCTGGTTATAATTTATGGACGCATTTAACATTTAAATGGATATTTGACGTAAAATCTGATGATATTTATTGGTGTACAGCTGATGTTGGATGGATTACTGGTCACTCTTACATAGTATATGGACCATTATCAAATGGTTCAACAACACTTATGTATGAAGGGGTACCTCGGCCTTCAAATTTAGGAGCTTTTTGGCAGATTATTCAAAAATATAAAGTTTCAATCTTTTATACAGCACCAACAGCGATAAGATCTTTTATGAAATCTGGTAGAGAGATTCCAGATAAATATGATCTATCAAGTTTACGTCTCTTAGGGACTGTTGGGGAGCCTATAAATCCTGAGGCGTGGATTTGGTATAGAGATGTAATTGGCAAAAATGAATGTCCAATTGTTGATACTTGGTGGCAAACTGAAACTGGTGGAGTAATGATTAGTCCTCTTCCTGGAGCAGTAGATACTAAACCGGGTTCTGCTACTTTGCCTCTCCCTGGTATAGAGGTGGAAATTGTCAATAAAGAAGGTGAAAGAGTAGAAATCAATGAGGGGGGATATTTGATTATCAGAAAGCCATGGCCTGGAATGATGAGAACTATTCATGGGAATTCTCAAAGGTTTTTAGAGAGTTATTGGGATTTTATACCTCATAAAGAGGAACCGTTTGTTTATTTTGCTGGAGATGGAGCAAGAATTGATAATGATGGATATGTCTGGATAATGGGCAGAGTTGATGATGTAATAAGCGTTTCTGGACATAGGTTAGGGACAATGGAGATTGAATCTGCACTGGTAAGCCATGAGTCAGTTGCGGAAGCCGCTGTTGTTGGTAAAAAAGATGAACTAAAAGGTGAGGCTATAGTTGCTTTTGTTTCACTTGAGAAGAATTTTAAAAATTCTGATCAATTAGTAGATGAAATAAAGCTTCATGTTGTAAGTGAAATAGGAGTAATAGCTAAACCCGAGAAAATAATAATAACTGATTCACTCCCAAAGACTAGAAGTGGGAAAATCATGAGAAGAATTCTTCGTTCACTTGCATCAGGAGAAAAAGTAAGTGGTGATATTAGTACATTAGAGGATAGTTCTGTTCTTGAAAAATTAAAAGAAGATTCCTAAGAAAAACTATCAATTAAATCGCATATTTTTATAATTGTTTTTCTTTTTAAAGAATCATCGGCCCATTTTCCTAGATATTCCTCTCTAAGGCCAGCACTAGCTATCAAAGTATGATTACCTTGTAATAGAACACCCTTAGAATTATCTTTATCTCGAATTCTTAAACAAGACAGAAGAGATTCTGTTTGATCCAATTTATCAGATTCGAATTTAATTAAAAGATTATTATTTTGAATATATGTCTTCTCAATGATGGTAAGAGTTTTATTTGGACTAGGACTAAATTCACTTTCAAACTCTAAACTTTTGGAAATATTTTTTAGAAATGGAATTGATTTATTTGCACCAAAATTATTAAAGCTTATTGAAATAAACTTTTCACAATTTCTTCCCCCATCGGGAGAAATTAAATGAAGTTTGCATCCAAGACTATGACCAATTCTTATCGTAGGAATAATTTTATTAATTCTTGTGAAAAGACTATTTTTGCAACTTCTAAAATCTTTCCAAGCATTTTTAGATAATTCTTGGTGATCAAATTGAGGAAGATATTTATAAGCATGAACTGCATGATTATTTTTAATTAGGGTTTGTATAAATCTCTTATATGTAATATCAGGTTTCGTAGCTAAGTAACTACCTCCAATAAATTCAACTATCGATTTAGGATTTGATGGCCAATAGCAATAACAATTAAATTGTTTTTTCAAAAAAGGCATTAAATTAAATCAAGTTAAATTCAAGAATTGATGAGAGAAAAAATCAATATAATAATTAAAAATTTCAAATAATAAATTCTCTATATTTAATAAATATTAATTTAAGGGAAAATATTATTAAATGCGTCAATATATATAAAGTTATTATTTTTAGAGTGGAATCTTTTAAAAAAAATTTAGGCCAATTGAATTTACAAGATAATCTTAATAACTCTTGCAAAAATAATCAAATAATAGATTCTATCCTAATTATTGATACTGAGACTACGGGTTTAGATGAAAAGAAGGACGAAGTAATTGAGGTGGGATGTATTCTTTTTAACGTCCCATCAAAATCTGTCCTATCTCAACTTTCTTTTCTATTGCCTGTAAAAAATAATCAAGCTGAATTTATAAATAAAATTTCTGCAGAAATTTCTAATATTCCACAACCTTGGAATGATTCTTTGAATCTTTTGTTGAAACTAGTTAATTATGCAGATTTTATTGTTGCCCATAATGTTGAGTTTGATAAAAAATGGTTTAATGATAAGAATTTACCATCACTTAATAAAAATTGGATTTGTAGTTTGGACGATATAGATTGGTCATCTATAAAATCCTTAAAAAGCAGACCCTCAATTACAGATCTTTCAATAGCTTTCAACATACCTGTTTGGAATCTTCACAGAGCTTTAACTGATTGTTATTATCTATCAGAGGTATTTAAAAGATGTGAAAATCTTCAAGAAATATTAATTAAAGCCTCGCAACCTAGATATCTTTATAAAGCTATAGTTAGCTATGAAGATAGAACTTTAGCTAAAAATGCTGGATTTAGATGGAATAGTCCCGTACAAGGAGCTTGGACGCGAAAATTATCTGAAATTGAAGCTACCAATTTAGATTTTAAAGTTGAGATTTTAGGTTGATTTAATATACGAAATTTAATGGTTACTACATGGCATCCAAAGATTACCCATCTTGTGGACCCCTTTACAATTTAGGACTTTAGCCATTTCTTCAGCTTCTTTTTTATCCTTAAAAAGCATCATATTTTTATTCGATTTATTATCAATCTTTTTTTCTAAGAAAACTTTATCCTCATGTTTATGATGATTATGAGATTTAGGGGAATACTCCCAAACACCCATTGTCGTTATGCCAGATGAAATTATCCCCATACCAACTATTGATAAATTTATAATTCCCATAGCTACGGCTCCAAATGAAAAAACACCCATAGGAACAATACCTATACTTACAACACCCATAGGGACAATTCCGATAGAAATAATTCCTAAAGGAGCTATCCCAAAAGCAAATTTTTTTGGGCTTGTACCGCAATGAGAGGATTTTTGATTTGTATTTATTTCCAAGAATTGATTAAATGTTAAATTATGATTATTACATAAAGAGTAGATTTAAATTGATATTTTTACTCTATTGAAAATTTAAATTAATCTTCTATTGCTTTGAATAATTTAAGAAATCTCAGAGGAACAACTGATCTCATGCCTGATCAATTGATAAAATGGCAGAATGTTGAGAGTATTTTAAGAGAACAACTTCAAAGATCATCAGTTAAGGAAATAAGAACACCAATAATTGAAATGACAGAGTTATTTGAAAGAGGAATAGGAGAAACTACAGATGTTGTTTCAAAAGAAATGTATACATTTCTTGATAGAGGTGAAAGATCTTGTACTTTAAGGCCCGAAGGTACTGCATCCGTTGTAAGAGCAATAATTAATAATGGTTTATCTAATAATTTATATCAGAAGTTATGGTATATGGGGCCAATGTTTAGATATGAAAGGCCTCAAGCTGGCAGACAAAGACAATTTCATCAATTAGGAGTTGAATACATAGGAAGTAATTCTCCTAGAAGTGATGTAGAGCTAATTAGTTTAGCTTGGGATATTCTTCAGAAATTAGGAATTAAAAATTTAAATCTAGAAATTAATAGTCTTGGTGATATTGAAGATAGAGAGAATTATCAAAATACATTTATAGAATGGCTTGAAAGTAATTATAAATTGTTGGATATAGATTCTCAAAAAAGAGTTAAAAAAAATCCCCTTAGGATTTTAGATACAAAAAATAGCGAAACTCAGAATCTTCTAAAAAACGCTCCTGTTCTTGTTGATTTTCTTTCTCAGAAAAGTCTTGATAGATATGCGCTTATCAAAGAAAATTTAGATTTTTTAGAAATTCCTTTTATTGAAAATGTTAAATTAGTTAGGGGATTGGATTATTACACTCATACAGCCTTTGAAATAACAAGTGGCGAACTCGGTTCGCAGGCTACTGTTTGTGGTGGTGGTAGATACGATAACCTGATAAAACAAATTGGAGGAAACGATTCTCCTGCTATTGGATTTGCTATAGGTTTGGAGAGATTAATGCTTCTAGTAGGGGAAAATTTTGAAATTAAAAGGGATATTGATGTTTACATTATTAATAAAGGAATGAGAGCCGAAGCTATGGCTCATAAATTATCTAGCAAATTAAGAAAATATGATGTCGTTACTGAAATGGATGTAAGCGGATCTTCAATCTCTAAACAATTAAAAAAAGCCAATAAATGTAAAACCAAAAGTATAATTGTTATCGGAGATGAAGAAGCTATGAAGAATCAATTTAAAGTCAGGCTATTTTCTAATAATAAAGATAAAGAAAAGATAATAAATTTAGATGATGATGATGGTTTAGAGAAATGGCTTAAAAATATTATTCCAGACTATTCAGCTTAAAAATGAGATTAACATTACTACTACTAATAACTTTTATTACGTTACTTTGGGCCTTTAAAGATTCTAAGATTTTCAAGAAACCAGAAAGGATTTTTAAATTGAACAAAAAAAATTTTTATACTTGGATGAATTTTTCTAAAAAGGAAAGGTATGAATTATCGAAAAAAGACTCTGTTTTTTATTTGAATCAAAGAAAAAATCTTTTAAAGCAAATAAGAAATGAATATAAAAATATTTCTGGCTCAGAAAAATAGTTTAGATTAAATTTTTAAGAATGAATTTATATTGGACATCAGTAAGGCCTATTAATGGATTGAGACACTTTGTCTGTGTGAATGAGTTATTAATAGAGGGAGATTTAAAGATACTTTTAGTCTCCGTAATAGATATTCAAGTTAATTTAATAGTTTCAAAAAATGAATTAGAGAATTCAGGTTCCTGGAATATTGGATGGTTGGAGTTAAATAAATCTGAATCAATTACAGAAGATTATATTGCTTTTAAGGGTAGTAAAAAATTTGCTAAACCTACAAAACTCTTACTGAATGATTCATCAAAATTTAAACTTTCTTAAATTTATTTAATAATTTTTTTTAGCAACCTTAAATGATAATTATTTTATTTTAAAAGACACTTCCAAATTTACTTAATTAACGTTATCAAGGAATATCAATTACTTAAATTAAATGTTTGGGATTTGGACTTCTTCAAGCTCTATGGCAGAGAGGCTTGGAATACATGAAAATACCCTTTCTTCCTTAAGAGAAAAAGGAATTCTTAAACCAGGTATTCACTGGAAAAGTGATCCCTATGGTCAGATTAAGCCATGGAATCCAGTTCCCATTTATAATATAAAACTTTGTGAAAAATTTATAAAAGGTAAAGTGTTTGATATTTATGCAGCTTGAGAATTAAAGAGTTTATAATTGAAACTTATTGTATAAGATTTTCATCTTTACATTCATTAAGCATATTCTCGAGGGTGGGGTATAAGCTAATCATATTTATATATTGTGGGGATTTCCTATAACCTTCAGCTGCTTTTTTATAGTGGGTTTCAGATTTCATTTCTAGTGAAATTTTTTGAGGGGGATTAGGTAAAATTGTCATAGAACTTACAGCCTTACTCTCTTTTTAGTAATTGTTTATAAAGTAAGCAATATCTTCAGCGTTTTTTTTCATAAAAAATAAGTAATGTCAGCATAAAAAGATTTAAAAAGAATTTTTTATTTTAATCAACTTATATTTAAGAGCTTATAAATTTGAGAACAAAGTAACGCCAATGGATTATGCAAGAATTTTATTTAATATTAATGATCTTTAAATATTGTAAAATAACCTCTTGCATTACTAACCTTTACAATTTTGTTATTAATGCAGATGTTTGGTAAAAATTAAAGTATTCTCAAAACGTTTAAGCTATCAATTCCTAAATGCAAACCTATGGTAATCCAGATGTCACCTACGGATGGTGGGCTGGTAATTCAGGTGTAGCTAATCGCTCAGGAAAATTCATCGCTGCTCACGTGGCGCATGCAGGACTAATTGTTTTCTGGGCAGGAGCTTTCACCCTATTTGAACTTTCACGATTTGATCCAAGTGTTCCTATGGGGAACCAACCTCTTATCGTTCTTCCTCACTTAGCCACTCTTGGTATCGGCTTTGATGCTAATGGTGTAGCAATGGGAGATACAAAACCAGTTATTGCTGTTGCAATCGTAC
>Ga0209433_10000041_pt1 | contig 36584 bp, 37 predicted proteins | sample METZYME_5_50m_FD_187552 | JGI IMG/M metagenome (GOLD analysis project Ga0209433, IMG submission 187552) | Marine microbial communities from oxygen minimum zone in mesopelagic equatorial Pacific - METZYME_5_50m (SPAdes) (version 2) | ecosystem: Environmental > Aquatic > Marine > Oceanic | place...
AGAGAGCAATAAATATAAGAAAAATATAATAAACAGAATACTGAAAAGATATCATTGGATATTTTTCATCATCTGTTAAATACATTTTTATTGAAGAATACAAATAAAATAAACCTAAAAATAATGCCGAGAATAAATAAATTCTCCCAGACATCAGTACTATATATGGAAGGATGCTAACGATTAGAAGCAGAATTGTGTAAAGGATTATTTGTAGTTTTGTGAATTTAATACCATGAGTAACTGGCAGCATTGGGATTGCTTCTTTTGCATAATCTTCTCTTCTGTAGATTGCCAGAGCCCAAAAGTGAGGCGGCGTCCATACAAAGATTATCAAAACTAATAGAAGAGCATTTGGATCAATTGAGTTTGAAATTGATGTCCACCCCAGAAGTGGCGGTGCAGCACCAGCAAGGCCGCCAATTACAATGTTTTGTGGAGTTGCTCTCTTTAAAAAGACTGTATAAATGAATGCATATCCTATCAAAGACGAAACTGTGAGAAGTGCTGTAAGAGTGTTTACTTTTAGAACAAGGATTGTTGTTCCTGCAATCATTAAGATTAATGCAAATATACTTGCATTTAGTGTTGTAATATTCCCTTGTGGTAATGGTCTTTCAGATGTTCTTGCCATATTTGCATCTATATTTCTGTCTATTATTTGGTTGATGGTTGCGGCTGAAGATGCGCAAAGCCCAATGCCCAACAATGATATGACTATTAATGATAGAGGCGGCAAGGTTTTAGACGCCAACAACATACCGACAATTGCTGTTATTAACATCATCATAACTACTTTCGGTTTAGTTAGCTCAAAGTAGCTTTTTATAAGGTTCATCTTTTAAATGCTAAATAATTTATTAAAAGTGTTACCAATAGTAGCATTGCGGCCACAAGGTTATGAGCAATTGCGATATATAAAGGAAGAACATAAACAACATTCATGATGCCTAACGAGATTTGCAACAATAAAACCAATCCAAGCGTTGATGCTAGCGGTGCTGCATTTGTAAACCAAAGGCAAGCAATTAGAATAATCATTATAGCTGTTAGCAAAAGTGCAGTTACCCTGTGTGAGTAGTGTATGGCCACCCTTGCTGGATTATCCAGTAAGCCAAATAAATAATTTGGTCCAACTTCTTGTTTAAGATTAAAGCCTGACTCAAAGTCCATCTCAGGAGAAAAACTTCCCTGACAAGTTGGAAAATCTGGACAAGCAAGGGATGCATAATTAGTGCTTGTCCAAGCGCCAAGAAAAATTTGTACTAAAAGAACGATTAAACAACCCAGTGCTAAATATTTATATTTTTCAATGTTTATGTAATGCATAAACTTAAAATTAGCTGCTTTAAGAAAAATAAAGAAGAATAGGCTTAGCGTTATAAATCCTCCAAATAAGTGACCAGTTACAATAATTGGTAAAAGCAACAAACTCACAGTCAAGTATCCGAATAATCCCTGGCAACAAATAAAAAATAATAAAAATATGGATAGATATTTAAGAGAATTTTCGACTTTTTGCCTAATTGCAATAAAGACAAGCGCAATAGCAACAAGGCCAAGGGATGCGGCAAAATATCTATGAACGACTTCAGGTATGGCTTTATCTATTTCATATGGAAATGTTGGAAATCTACTTTCAGCAATTGCAATTTCTTCTTCAGTAGTAGGAAATGTTACGAAGCCATAACATCCTGGCCAATCAGGACAGCCAAGACCAGCATCAACCAATCTTGTCCATGCACCAAGAGCAATTACGACTATTGAAAATAAGCCGCCAAATAGAGATATATTTCTAATGCTTATCATATTAATGTTTTCATATCTTTGAGTATTTTTTTTGGGTCTAGGTTGTTAGGGAAAAACATTACTAGTCGGCCATAGGGATCAATTATAAAAATATAACTTGAGGCTATTAGCTCTTCAGATGATTTATTTAACAAGATATTTTTAATCTTTAATTCAGAGTCTAAAAAGTATTCTTGCCTTGGAAAGTCATTGCTTATTGTGTTGATAAAATCTTGGTCAAGTTTTTTATCATGTATTAAGACTCTCTTTACCCTATTAATATCTCTATTTAATGCGATGTTAAGTTGCTTCATTAGTTGAATATTTTCAAGTGTTCTTACTTTGTCACTATGGTAAATGGCAAAAACCCATTTACCATCGCTAAAGTCTAAGAATTGGTCACTATTTTGACTTTTCACATTAGAGGAAATGTCAGTGAATTCATTAAAGAATATTCCATTGTTTTTAGTGCCTTCTGGACTGTAGCCAAACCTAAACGCAAGCGTTGATGAGACAATGATTATCAAAGGCGTTAAGAGCAAAAAAAGTAGAAAAGCCTTTTTATTCATTTGTAGATTTCCTTAAAAAATATATATACATTATTGTTAAAGCTATGAACATTGCAAACCATTGACCCGCATACCCATAATGCTTTACTGGCGGCATGTTGGTTACAACTGGCTTAATATAAGTAAGATCTGAGTCTTTTCTAAAATCAGATAAAAGTATAAAGGGATAGATTTTTTCATCAAATAATTCTTGAAGTGCATCGATTGACTTTGATTGTGATATTTTTGGCCAAGATGAAGAAAACAACTCATCTGAAAGCACTAATCCAAGCTCTGGTTGCTCAAGAACTCCGGTTACTGAAATATTTTGATTGCTTGATATTTCTACTGTTTTAACGTCTCCCCTTCTTTCAGGTTGTTTTGTCCATCCGAAATCTACCAAAATTATCTCATCCATATCTAGGATCAGGGGAGCGACTACCTTATATCCAAGTGCTCCTTTATAAATTGTATTATCAATGAATATGGTCTTTGATTTATCTAAGGCTCCATTAACGTACACCCTATCCCATTTTTTAGAATTATTGCTAATGGGTAATGGTTGTTTCATTTGAGCTTCTTCAAAATTGCTAACAATTTGATCTTTTTCTGCTCCTCTTTCTATTTGCCAAAATCCCAAAAATACAAAGACAGATCCAAAAATAATGTAGAAAATTGTTGCTGCTAGTCTTGATTTAGTTATTTTCATCTTTACCTATACAATACTAACGTTATGACAGTTAAACCTATAATCATTTTATTAATAGCTGGGATCTTGGCGACCATTGCTTCGAGTCTAGTCTTCCTATTTACGGATAGAGGACAAGGTAAAAGAACAGTATATAGTCTCGGCATTAGAGTCACCTTGGCAATCTTGTTAATAATTTTAGTAGCATATGGTCTATCAACTGGTGAACTTGGTAACTCTTATATGTTGCCCGAAGATTTATAAAATATAGACAAAAAGAAATAGCATTACCCACACTACATCTACGAAGTGCCAGTACCATGATGCTGCTTCGAATCCAAAATGTTTATGTTCGTTAAAGTGCCCGTAAAGAACTGATCTAATTAACATAATTGCCAACATTACGCCTCCAAGCATTACATGGAAGCCATGGAATCCAGTAAGCATGAAAAATGTTGATCCATAAATACCTGACTCAAGAGTCAGTCCAAAATGTTCGTATGCTTCATAATATTCAAGCGCTTGAAGTCCAACAAATATCAAAGCAAGAAAAACAGTTACGCCGAGCCAAATATTAAAAGCTTTTTTGTTGCCTTTTTTGAGCCCAAGGTGAGCAAAATGCACTGTTACGCTGGAGCTAAGAAGAACAACAGTGTTGTATAGAGGGAGCCAATGGGTTATGTTTTCCCATCCTGGAAAACTCATGCTTTTGGCAGCAATCACAAAGCCCTTCCCTCCATCTGGAGTATTTATTAATGGCCAAGCAGCTTCAAAGTCTTGCCATAACATATTTGCTAAGCCTTTTTCACCTTCTCCACCAAGCCACGGCACTGCAAAGCTTCTTACATAAAATAGGGCACCAAAGAAAGCAGCAAAAAACATCACCTCTGAGAATATAAACCATGCCATACCATACACAAATGACTGAGATAATTGCTGACTTTCTAAACCTGCATTGTTTTCTTTTACTACCTGTCTAAACCAAAAAAATAATGTTGCAAGAAAGCATGCAAGACCTGTGTAGAGAACTAGGCTTGCATTACTGTCGGGATCATCAAGAGAATTAATCGTTGATGATGCGCCCATAACAAGAATGAATAAAGATGCAGCGGCAAAAATGGGAAATTTGCTCGATTCAGGAACATAGTATTTTTGATATTCCATTTTTACCTCATATCATGATGAGCAATTTCTACCTCATCATAATTTGTAATATCAAATATTGTATAAGAAAGCGCAACATTATTTATTGAATCTGGTATATCAGAATCAAAGATAAACCTAACCGGCAATAATGCTTCTTCGCCAGGGTTAAGGAATTGTTCTTCAAAACAAAAACATTCTAGTTTTTTTAGATACTCATTTGCATTACTTGGGGCAACACTTGGTATAGCTCTTGCAGTCATAGGTTTATTTGTATTGTTTTTTACATAAAAGGTTGCGTTACTATATTTACCTGTCTTAACTTTCATAATTCTTTCCGAAGGCTTGAAAACCCAAGGCATTTGTTCTGCGTTATGTGATACAAATTGGACTGTTAAATCTCTGCCTATCTGTGATTCATATGCTGATGCTTCTTCAGATTGTGATATTTTCCCATTAAGTCCTGTTACCTCACAAAAAACATCGTAAAGAGGAACTAGTGCAAAAGAAAAGAAAAACATCCCAAAGACTGCAAGTGAGAGATATTTTAATGTTTTCTTCGCAGAATTATTCATTAGCTAACTTTTGGAGGTGTAGAGAATGTGTGATACGGAGCTGGGGAGTCTACAGTCCACTCTAGTCCGCGCGCCCCTTCCCAAACTTCTGGCGTAGCTTTCTTTCCACCTAAGACAGTTTTTAAAACGATAAATAAGAAAAGTACCTGTGAGGCTCCAAATAAAAAAGCTCCAGCAGTTGAGACCATATTCCAATCTGCGAACTGTAATGCATAGTCTGGATATCTTCTTGGCATTCCCGCAAGGCCAATCCAGTGTTGAGGGAAGAACGTTACATTGACTCCAACAAATGATAACCAGAAGTGAAGTCTTGAAAGTCTTTCGTCATACATGTTTCCTGTCCACTTAGGTATCCAATAATAAACGGCTGCCATAATTGAAAAAACAGATCCTGGAACTAATACGTAGTGGAAGTGAGCTACAACAAAATATGTATCGTGATATTGAAAATCTGCAGGTGTTATTGCAAGCATAAGTCCTGAAAATCCACCAATTGTAAAGAGAACAACAAAAGCAATTGCAAACAGCATTGGTGTCTCATATGTAATTGATCCTCTAAACATTGTTGCAACCCAGTTAAAAACTTTAACTCCTGTGGGAACAGCAATTAACATTGTTGCCCACATAAAGAAAAGCTCCGCGGCAAGAGGCATACCGACCGTAAACATGTGATGAGCCCAAACTACAAAAGATAGTATGGCAATCGACAACATTGCCCAAACCATTGATGAGTATCCAAATAATTGTTTTCGTGCAAAGGTTTCAATAATGTGGGAGGTTATGCCAAAGGCTGGCAGAATCATAATATAAACTTCAGGGTGCCCAAAAAACCAGAAAATATGCTGGAAGAGTACTGGATCACCGCCACCAGCAGCATTGAAGAAACTTGTACCAAAATGAATATCCATCAACATCATGGTTACGGCTCCAGCCAACACTGGCATAACAGCTATTAATAAATAAGCAGTAATTAACCATGACCAAACAAAAAGTGGCATTTTCATTAGATCCATTCCTGGAGCTCTCATATTCATTATGGTTACGATCACATTAATGGATCCCATAATTGATGAGGCTCCCATAATATGAACTGAGAAAATAAAGAAAGTCACACTTGGTGGAGCATACGTTGTTGATAAAGGAGCATAGAAGGTCCAGCCAAAGTTTGGTGCTCCGCCCTCCATAAATAATGAAGAAAGCAAAATACCGAATGCAAATGGTAATATCCAAAAACTTAAATTATTTAATCTCGGCAAGGCCATGTCTGGAGCGCCTATCATCATTGGCACTAGCCAGTTTGCAAGACCAACAAATGCTGGCATTACTGCTCCAAAAACCATTATGAGGCCATGAAGAGTTAACATCTGATTATAAAATGCTGGTTCAACTATCTGCATGCCAGGCTGGAATAGCTCTGCTCTTATAACCATTGCCATTGCTCCGCCGATTAAGAACATTGCGAAACTGAACCATAGATATAAACTGCCTATATCTTTATGGTTGGTGGTAAGCACCCATCTCATTATCCCTTTTGCAGGACCGTGATGGTGATCATCGTGATGGCTTTCTATAACTGCACTCATATTTTTCTCTCTTAAATTTTAGGTTTTTTGTATTCTACAATGTCTTTTGGAACTACGTAGGCTCCATCTCCATTTTCTGCATTACCCCAAGCTTGTCTTGTATAGGTAATTACAGCTGCCATATCTACTTCTGATAATTGGTTTGCATAAGACTGCATAGCTGCGCCTTGGACACCCTCCATAAGTATTTCTAAATGTCTAGATTTGTCATAAAGAGCAATCTCACTCCCAGCTAATGCAGGAAATATCGGTGGCATTCCTTGTCCAGATGCTTGGTGACAAGCAACACAGTTTTTTTCGTAAACCCCTTCTCCTCTGGAAGTTAATTCAGCCAATGACCACTCCTTCTCAGTTAACTCAGCTAATTTTATTGCTTCATTCTTTTTAGATATTATCCAATTGTCGTACTCTTCTTGTTCAACAACCTTTACTACAACAGGCATGAAGCCATGATTTTTACCACAAAGCTCTGTGCAGTTTCCTCTATAAATTCCTGGCTCTTCAACTTTAGTCCAAGCGGTATTTATGAATCCAGGTATTGCATCTTGTTTAATAGCAAAGTCCGGAACCCACCAAGAGTGAATAACGTCATTTGCTGTTATTAAAAATCTTACCCTTGTATTTACAGGAATTATTAGAGGCTCATCTACCTCTAGCAGGTAGTTTTCTCCTTTAGGAACAAGATTATAGATTTCATCTTGATCTGTGCTTAAGTTTGAGAAGAAATTTATATCATCTTCTAAGTATTTGTATTCCCACTTCCATTGATATCCCACTACTTGAATGTTTATTTCTCCTTCCTCGTCTTGATAGATATCTTGAAGCGTCTTTGAAGCAGGGACTGCCATTGCTACAAGAATTAAAAATGGTACTAATGTCCATGCGAACTCAAGTTTTGTGCTTTCATGAAATGTTGCCGGTACTGGATTTCTTTTTTTGGTGTACCTGAACAAAGAGAAAAACATTACTCCAAAGACCAGAGTACCAATCGCAACACATATATAAAAAATGAGCATATGCAATTCGAAAACATCTCTGCTCACTTGCGTTACTCCTTCTCTCATATTCATGTTATCCCACTGCGCAAAGGCTTTAGCAGGGTAAAATGAAGCAGTCAGAAGAGAATAAAAAATAGTTCTGTAATTATTTTTAAGTCTCTGAAACACTTCCCAATCTCTTAATAAATTCTGGTTATATTATATTATAAAAATATATTATATTAATAGTTTTTTTTGCTTTCTCAGGCGCATTATACTCAAGTAAAAGAATATATCTATTCGCTTTTATATTCCTCAAAATCACAGCTTACACAGAATATTTTCTTGTCGTCTGCAGTAAGCGCAATCGTATCTCTTCTTTTGCAACTTGGACATATCGCTCCGGCTACAAATCTTCTAAAATCACTCATTTTTAAATTGCTCAATTTCTTTGAGAACTTTTTTTACATCAACCTCAAAACTAAACCAAAACTCAAATGATTTTGCGGCTTGCTGTACAAGCATTCCGGTCCCATCATGAACTTTTTCAGTAAAGGCTTCAGCCCATTTGCAAAAAGGAGTTCCGTTGATTGAATAATTTAAATCGTAGACTGTTGTTGATTCTTTAATATTGACCATCTTCGGCTCTAGGAATTCTCCCGTTATGCCTGCTGAACTGGTGTTAATGACAACGTCTGCATCAATCTTTTTATCATCTTCTAAAACAACTATGTCACAAAATTCATTGTACTTACTTGCCAATCTCTCAGCTTTTTCGATTGTTCTGTTACTTATAAATAAATTTTCTGGTTTTTGTTTTGTAACTCCAAACAGAATGCTCTCAGCTGCATCACCTGCACCTATCATTAGAACTTTTTGGTTACCCAGCTCAATTTTTTTTTCATCTAGATCTTTAATAAGACCTGTACTGTCAGTAGTTTCAGCATGTAAGCCTCTATTTTTTTTTATAAGAGTGTTTGCAGCTTCTATAAAACTAACTTCTTGTGATTTACTGTCACAAAGCTTAAAGACCTCTTTTTTTAAAGGTAAAGTTACATTGAGGCCTAGGGAGTTCTTGTCTGCAAAGAAATCCTTTAGAAATATATTAACTTCATCTGGCTCAACTTTGTAAGGTCTGTAATCAATGTTAATTTTTGCTTGTCTTGCAAATCTTGAATGTATAAAAGGAGATAGAGAATGATCAATAGGAGAGCCTATTACGCCCAACTTGTTAATTTTAGGCATTTAATTAGCCACCCAAGTGTTGTCAAGTATTTTGAGCAGTCTTGTTTCATATCTCTTCAAGTCTTTTGGCATATCATAAATCCAAGATGTAGATGGAGGCATTGAGGATAAGATAGATTTTACTCTTCCTCCAGAATCAAGACCGAATTTAGTTCCTCTATCATGAAGAAGATTGAATTCAGCATAACGTCCTCGCCTTATCTGCTGAAAAAGCCTATGTTTTTTTGAATATTTTTCCTTTCGCCTTTTTTGGAGAATTTTACAGTAGGTGCCTGTATATTCTTTACCCAAGCATTCTAAAAGATGCAAACTATCTTCGTGAGTTTTGTAGTTTAAGTTGTCGAAAAAGACTCCACCCACTCCTCTTCTTTCATTTCTGTGAGGTAAAAAGAAATATTCATCGCACTCTTTGGCAAATTTCTTATAAAAACTCTTATTAAATGAGTCAAACATAGATTTTAAAGACTTATGCCAAAGAGTAATGTCAGATTTATAAGGAAAAAAGGGTGTTAAATCACAACCACCGCCAATCCACCAACTTTTTTTGTCTTTCTTATCGAAAACAATGAAAGTCCGCACGTTAAAATGTGACGTCGGGGCCATTGGATTCTTTGGGTGACAAATTACTGAGACGCCCATAGCTTTAAATTTCTTTATTTTTTTTGAATCTTTAAAGATACCTGAGCTGCTTGGAAGTTTTTTTCCAGATACTGATGAAAAAGTGACAACAGCCTTTTCAAAAACGCTGCCATTTTCAATAACGCATGTTTTGCCTTTGCCGATATTAGATTTCCAATTGTCTACTAGTGGTTTTCTATTTTTAGGAGATTCTAAGGACAACAAACTGAGCAAAATTTGATCTTGAATATTTAAAAAATATTTCTCTATGTCTTTGCTCATTTTCTAATGTAACTATTTAACTTAAGATCAAATATCTTTGTTGGTTTTGTTAGGTTGCCAAGCTTTTCGTCAAAAATTGCGACATCATCATAATTAAAAAAGCTAGCTATGTCATCTTTAGTTTTTAACTCTTTTTCACCACTTTGGTTTGCTGACGTTGAAACCATTTCAGATCTAAATAAAGCTAGCAGATTAATAATGGGTAAGTGAGCACTAACTCTTACTGCAAGTCTATCTAAATATGAAATATGTCTATACTTGCTTGAACCTATTTCCAGTATAAATGTTGTAGGTCCAGGCCACTCTTTTTGTAATATTTTCATATCATTATCATTTATTAAGCAAAACTTTTTAACAGATTTAATAGATGGTGAAAGAAGGATAAATTTTTTTGAAGGGTCTCTTTTCTTAAGGTCGAACACCCTATCAACAGCTTTCTTATTTTTTGCATCACATCCAATACCCCAAACTCCCTCAGTTGGATGAATTAGGATCTTTCCATCAGCTAACCAACTTGCTGATTCCTCAACATTTAAATAAAGCACAGATTAAGAGTTTAGGTTTGCATCCTTTACTAGGACTTCTTCTTTCATATTGACTTTATAATCAGAAAGTTTTTGTTTGAGAGAATCATCACTAGTTGCAAGGATTTGAACAGCCAAAATGGCCGCATTTTTTGCACCTGAAGATCCAATTGCAACTGTGGCAACTGGTATTCCAGGTGGCATTTGAACGGTAGATAACAACGAATCCATTCCATTTAAGGATCCTGAAGGTATTGGAATGCCAATAACTGGCAAAGTAGTATGTGCAGCTACAACACCAGCTAAGTGCGCAGCCATACCAGCAGCAGCAATAAATACCTTAATTCCATTGTTTTCAGCATTATTTACAAGATTTAGGACTTCAGCTGGCGTTCTGTGGGCTGAAAGTACATTTTTGGTATATTTAACTCCAAAACTATCCAAAACATCAAAAGACTTGCTTACAACGTCTAAATCGGAATCTGATCCCATTAATATTGCCACTGACATGAGAGTATTATAAATAAAAAAGCTTTATTTGACAGTAAAAAAGGATAGAATATGGCCATGTCAGACTACAAAATCCTTATATTCCCAGATCCTAAACTGAGAAAGGTTGCTAAAAAAATTACTATTTTCGACAAAAGTCTAGTAACTCTAGCAGACAAAATGTTAGAAACAATGTATGAAGCTGATGGTATAGGGCTCGCAGCCACTCAAATTGATGTACATTTAAGGCTGGTAGTAATGGACCTAAGTGAAGAAAGAGATAATCCAAGAATTTTTGTGAATCCTGAGTATGATATATTAGACAAAAGTCCCTTTACTTATGAGGAAGGTTGCTTATCGATACCTGGGTTTAATGAGGAAATATCAAGACCATCTAAAATACTTCTTAAGTGGCAGGATTTGAAAGGTGATTTTCATCAAGAAGAACCTGAAGGTATATTTACCGTTTGTGCTCAACATGAAATAGATCACCTTGATGGTAAGCTTTTTGTTGACTATCTTAGCTCTATAAAAAGAGACAGAATTAGGAAAAAACTTGAAAATAGAAGAACTTAATAGATTTTAAGCGATTTTAAAAGAAATTATGAATATAATATTTGCAGGCAGTCCTAAATTTTCAGCTGAAATACTTTCTCAGCTTGATAAAAGTTCTTTTAATGTCTCTCTAGTTTTAACTCAGCCTGATAAAAGGTCTGCAAGAAATAAGCCCGCTGAACCAACAGAAGTAGCTAAGTTTGCTGAAAGCTCTAATTTACCTTGCCTTAAGGTCGAAAGTTTTTCTGATGAGACAATCAAAGTAATTTGTGAATACCCTTGTGATTTCTTGGTTCTTTCATCTTTTGGCACCATAATTCCAAAAGAAATCTTAGATCATGCAAAAATTTCTCCTTTAAACGTTCACTTTTCTAAACTTCCTCTATACAGAGGGGCTTCACCAATACAATCAGCCTTATTAAATGGCGATAAGAAAACAGCTATTTCATTTATGGAAATGACTGAATCTCTTGATGACGGTCCAGTTTTTGATGTGATTGAAGTGGATATCTCAAGTAAAGACAATAGATTAACACTTGAAGATAAGTTGGTTTCAAAAGCAAAAGAAAATATCGTTGATGTTATAAACAAAATTTCTAATGGTTTGGTGCCTGTTACTCAAAAAGAAAAAGATGCTTCTTACTGTAACAAAATTTCAAAAGCGGATGGAAAGATTAATTTTAATAAAACCACAGATGAAATTTTAAACAAGCATAGAGCTTTTTTTGGTTGGCCGGGTACCTTTTTTGTGCATAATGAGATTCCTATAAAAGTGCATGAAATGGGTTTATTTCTATCTGAGAGTACTGCGATGCCAGGCTCTATTATAGATATCAACAAAGATGGGATTTACATAAAGACAAGTGATTCCGCCATAGTAATTACTCACATACAACTTCCGGGTAAAAAAATAATTAACTCTATCGATATTTATAACTCTTACAAAGATTTCTTCGTCTAAATATAATTTGTTATAAAACTTTAATTTTTTTTAAAAGAGGTATACCGTAGCACCTATGAAAGTTGTAATTTTAGGCGCAGGGCAAGTTGGTGGCAGTTTATCTGCAAATTTATCATCAAATGGTTATGACGTGACTGTGATTGATAGTAATGATGAAAAATTATCAGATTTGGATTCAAGACTAGATTTAAGAACAGTTTCTGGTCATGCAAGTCATCCAATTACTCTCAAAAGAGCTGGGTGCGACTCAGATACAATCCTTTTAGCACTTACAAATAATGATGAGGTAAATATAGTTTCTTGCCAAATTGCAAAAGAGACTTTTGCTGTAAAAAAAACAATTTGTAGATTAAGCGATTCATCTTATTTAAACTCATTTGAGTCATTTCAGGATTCAATAGACATCCCGATAAGTCCGGAAAAGGATATAACAGATCATTTATCTCAGCTTATTAGACACCCTGGCACCAATCAAATTGAGACCTTTGCAGATGGAAAAGTTAAGCTTATTGCTGTTAAGGCATCAAAAAAAGGGAAGCTTGTCGGAAAGGAGCTAAGAAATATAAATGATGATATGCCAAACGTTGAAACGTATGTACCAGTTATTTACAGGAAGAATAAGCCGATTAAACCCTCAGGCTCTACAATAATTAAAGAAAATGATGAGCTTTATTTTGTTACATCTGCTGAAAATATTGATTTAGTTGTTAATGAGGTTCAGGAGGACCATTCTCAACATTCAAGAATATTTATTGTGGGTGGAGGAAAGATTGGTTTCAATTTAGCAAAAGATCTTGAATCAAGTTTCAATGTCAAGTTAGTTGAAAGAGACAAGACACGGTGCAAGTTTCTTTCAGAAGAGCTTGAAAGATCAATAGTTCTTCACGGAAGTGGTTCCGATGAAGATTTGTTGTCTAGTGAAAATATAGATCAGACTGATGTCTTTTGTGCTTTAACAAATGATGATGAGGCCAACATAATGTCATCTTTCCTAGCAAAAAAACTTGGTGCAAAAAAAACAATGATCTTGGTAAATAATATTTCTTATATGGATATAATTCCTAAGAGGTTTATCGACAATGTGATAGCTCCTTACAGGTTAACTATATCTCTTGTTATGCAGGATCTTCGAGAAGCAGACTTTGCTCAAGACGTTCTTTTAAAAATGCATTCAGGTGCAGAAGCTGTAGAGGGTGTTGTTCACTCTAATCCTTTTACATCTAACTTTATTGGGAAACCGGTATTTGAGTTACCAATACCTGAGGAAGCAAGCATTGGCGCAATTGTTAGGGACGATAAAATCATGATGCCTGCAGACGACCTAATGTTAAATATTGATGATCATCTAATTGTGTTTTTTACAGATAAAAAAGCTATATCTGAGATAGAAAATTATTTTAAAGAGGTTTAATTGAATCAAGAAAAGATTTTAAATTTCTTTGGTCTGCTATTAATTATGTTTGGGGTGTCATTTGCTATCCCATTATTGGTGGCTGTCTTTTATGAAGAAAGTCTTGTAGCTGTTTTTGGATCAGGTATGTCTTTACTTATAGCTTTAGGATTTCTTTGTTGGTTTTTGACCAAAGATAATGAGCAGGAGCTTTCTCTGAGTGATGGTTTTGTTATAACTGTTCTTTTTTGGATTGTGTTATCCGTCTCAGGCTCAATTCCTTTTATTTTATTTGGTTTTAGTGTTGTAGATTCATTCTTTGAGTCTATGTCAGGAATTACCACAACAGGAGCAACAGTTTTTGCTGGTTTAGATGAGCTGCCTAAATCTTTATTGATATATAGACAACTATTGCAATGGCTTGGCGGCATGGGGTTAATTGTTTTAGCGATTGCTGTTATGCCTCTACTCGGTATTGGGGGTGGTCAATTATTCAAGACACAAACACCAGGCCCTATGAGTGAACAAAGGTTAACGCCACGCATTACCTCCACAGCAAGAGCTCTTTGGTCTATTTATTTAGTTCTAACTGTTTTATGTGTTCTTGCATATCGTTTTGCAGGAATGGATTATTTTGATGCGGTGAGTCATGCTTTTAGTACTGTTTCTATAGGCGGTTTTTCAACACATGATTTAAGCATTGGTTATTACGATAGCCTTTCCATTGAGGTTGTCTGTATTGTTTTTATGCTTCTATCGGCTATGAGTTTTGCAGTTCATTACAGCGCTATATATAGAAAGCAAGTCCTTAAATATTTTTATGATCCAGAGTTGAGATTCTTTATCTCTGCATTAATAGTTATTCTTTCTTTAGTTTGTTTGTCACTAATTTCAAACAATATTGAAGACCCAATTAGAAACGGTATTTTCCAAACTGTATCAATACTTACAACTACTGGTTTTCTCACTGAGGAGTATTCATCTTGGCCTACTTATGTAAGTTTCATGTTGTTGGTTGGCGCCTTCATTGGAGCATGCTCTGGTTCTGTGGGGGGCGGAATTAAGTCTTGGCGTATTTTAATAATGTTAAAACATGCTTATAAGCAAATCTTTAAAATTATTCATCCTGATTCCATAAACACAATCAAGTTGGGTAAGAAAGTTGTAGATAGCAATGTGTCAGAGGCTGTTTGGGGTTTCTTTTCAATATATATAATTTCTTTCATGGTTTTATTTTTACTTGTGCTCGCAACAGGCCTAGATTTCATAAGTGCATTTTCGGCAGTTGGTGCATGCTTAAACAATCTTGGTCCTGGGTTAGGAGAGATTGCTTCGAACTATGCAAGTGTTCCTTCGGCGACAAAACTTATTCTTTGCTTTGCAATGATCTTGGGACGACTTGAGATTTTTACATTCTTGGTTGTTCTTATGCCCGCATTCTGGCGCAGATAATTATTTATAGATATTTTTATCTTCAGTTTGCTGTCTTCTAAATCTTTTGTACTCCCAGTTATAGTCTGCTTGGTTAATGTTGATCATTGTCTCAATCTCTTTGTTCATGGCTTTTGCATCGAAAGTGGCATTATCAGAATAAAGATATTTTGAGCTGTATCTAATATAAAGGTGCCCATTAGTAATATCTGAATGCATTGCAACTGAAATAATAGGTGCGTTTGTTTTTGCGTGGAGTGATGGTATTAAATTTGTTGTATATACATTTTTACCAAAAAACTCCTCATATATGCCCATACCACGCGCTGGCACCTGGTCAGCTGCCATTGCTATAGTTTCTCCTTTCTTAAGAGCTGAAAACAGCTCTTTGACACCTTTTAGATTTGTTTCAAACACTTTTGAGCCACTTCTTTGTCTATTTTTTCTTACAAAGTCATTTAAAAAACCTATTTTAATTGGCTTAAAGATAGCAGTAATTTGTTCTTGGTTGGTAAGTTGATTTAACAACAAATCAACACTTCTATTATGCATCGAGAGCATAATAAGGCCCAAATCCCTATTTATTTGGGAAAAAAGGTATCTGTTTTCAACCTTAAAAATTTTTTTGTTTTGTGTATTTTGACTTCTCGACAAAGAAAATAATGTCTCATAGTAAGATCTTATACTTTCCTTGATCGATCTTTTTACAATATCCTCAATTTCGTTTTTATTTTTTCCTTGATTAGCTATTTTTATATTTATCCTTGATATTTTCACCATCTCTGTATTTAGAACAAAAATTATTAAGGAGAGAAGGTCACAAAAAAAATATCCAAGCCTTAAGTTGAATGGTGAAAGTATATAAAAAAATAATCTCATTATTAGATATTGCTTACGATATTGTTAATAATATATTAATATCTTCATGAGAGGATATACGTCTAGAAAAAATGCCAGCTCAATCAATGGACCAATTAGTAGCACTATGCAAAAGGCGTGGCTTTATTTTTCAAACAAATGAAATATATGGCGGGCTTCAAGGCTTATATGATTATGGACCTCTTGGTGTAGAACTTAAAGAAAATCTTAAAAAGTCTTGGTGGACAAAAATGGTTTATTCAAGAGATGATGTTGAGGGTCTTGATGCTGCAATATTAACTAACAAAAAAGTGCTTAAATACTCTGGTCACGAGGATACATTTACTGATCCATTGGTGGACTGCAAGGATTGTAATAATCGCATGAGGGAAGATCATATTAAAGATAGTAAGTGCTTACATTGTGGATCCTCAAACCTTACTGAACCTAGACCTTTTAACCTGATGTTTAAAACTAATATTGGGCCTGTTTCGGATGACGATTCTTATGCTTATTTGCGACCTGAAACTGCACAGCAAATATTTACTAATTTTAAAAATGTTGTTGATGCAACTTCAAAAACAATTCCTTTTGGAATAGCGCAAATTGGTAAAGCTTTTAGGAACGAAATTACCCCAAGAAATTTTATATTCAGAGTTAGAGAGTTTGAGCAAATGGAATTAGAGTTTTTTGTCAAAAAGGGTAATGATGAAGAATGGCACAAGTATTGGGTTGAAGAACGAATAAACTGGTGGGTTGAGCAAGGAATTGAAAAGGATAATATTGAGGTCCTAAATGTTCCACAAGAAGAGCTCTCTCATTATTCTAAGGCAACTGTTGATTTAATGTATAAGTTTCCTCATGGTGTTGAAGAATTAGAGGGAATTGCAAACAGAACTGACTTTGACCTCGGCTCGCACTCAAAAAATCAGGATGAATTAGATATTGATGCAAAAATTAGTAAAAACAAAGAATCAAATGCCAGGCTTGCGGTACAAGACCTTGAAACAAAAGCATGGGAGGTACCATATGTAATTGAACCTTCTGCTGGTGTTGATAGGGGCGTTCTAGCCATATTAAATGAATCATATAAAGAAGAAACATTGGAAAATGGCAAGAAAAGGGTTGTTTTAGCAATAAAACCGCATCTAGCACCTATAAAAGCAGCTGTTATACCAATAAAAAAGAATGATTCGACAATTGTTGACTTTTCTAAAGATGTAAAAGATGGTCTTCAAAAGCTTGGATTGGGCAGAATTGTTCTTGAAAATACAGGAAATATAGGGAAAAGTTACAGAAAACATGATGAAATTGGTACACCTGTTTGTATCACAATTGATTTTGATACATTAAATGACAGAACTGTGACTGTTAGAAATAGAGATACTATGGAACAACAGAGAGTAGATGTCCAAGATCTAAAGGATCTTTTAAAAGATCTTTTACTACAATAACCTTGAAATTTAATTTATTTTGTAGAAGCTTATTATTTAGCTTATATTTTTATATTTCAGTAATCGTTTTCGCAGTTTTTTTTGCTGCTGTTTCACCTTTTATTAACATTAAAAAAAGATATTCCTTAACAACGAACTATATAAAAATTTTACTCAAAATATTGAGACTTATATGTGATATCAATTGGAAAGTTTTAGGTAAAATTAATAGTCAGAAACCTGTTGTTATAGCTTCTAACCATCAAGGTCTATGGGAATCACTTTACCTACAAACACTTTGTAATCCACTGACAACAATTATAAAGAGAGAGATTATATATGTACCTTTTTTTGGCTGGGCTGTAAACCTGCTGCAGCCAATTAAAATAAACCGATTGAAAAAATTAGAGTCTGCAAAAAAAGTTATTAGAAATGGTTCTAAGAGGATTAAAGGTGGTTTTTCAGTTCTTGTTTTTCCAGAAGGGACAAGGAAGAAACCTAATACTGTTGTAGGAAAATTTGCCAGGAGTGCAGCTGATTTGGCCATAAAAAATGGTGTTGATTTAATACCTATATATCATGACTCTGGTCTTTACTGGAGGAATAAAAAGTTTTTAAAGTTCCCAGGAACTGTTCAAGTTGTTATTGGGGACCCTATTAGTGGTGCAAACACTCAAGAAATGACAAAAAATTTAGAAGAATGGATGAATAATATGGCATCCATGGGTACAGATTAGATTTTGTTATGAGTACAAATGACTAGATGTCTAAATTTGCCACGGAGAGAGCATTTTCATCTATAAATTCTCTTCTTGGCTCAACTTGATCACCCATAAGAACTTCAAAAGAGTTGTTTGCTTCGTTCGCATCATCAATTCTTACTTTCATCATTCTTCTGTTTTGCGGATCCATTGTTGTTGTCCACAGCTGATCGGGATTCATTTCGCCTAAACCTTTATATCTTTGGATTTCTATGCCCCTATTACCGGTTTTAGCTAATTCTTTTAGTGCTTCATCTTTTTCTTTTTCAGATGCTGCGTATTTTATATTTTTCCCTTTTGAAACTTTATAAAGTGGCGGTAAGGCAATATATACATGCCCTCTATTAAGAATTTCAAACATTTGCCTAAAAAAGAATGTTAGTAGCAAGGTTCTAATATGTGAACCATCTACATCTGCATCAGTCATAATTATTATCCTGTGATATCTTAATTTATCTGCATCGAATTCATCAGTCCCAATGCCGCACCCTAAGGCTGTAACAAGAGTTCCTATTTCTTGAGATGAGAGAACTTTATCAAGTCTTGCTTTTTCAACATTTAATATCTTTCCTTTGAGTGGAAGGATGGCTTGATTTTGTCTGTTTCTTCCTTGTTTTGCTGAGCCACCCGCTGAATCTCCCTCCACAATATATATTTCAGACAGTGCTGGATCTTTTTCTTGGCAATCAGCTAACTTTCCTGGAAGTCCTGCAACCTCTAAAACACCTTTTCTTCTAGTCATTTCCCTTGCCTTTCTTGCAGCTTCTCTTGCTAAAGCTGCTTCAGATATTTTTGTTAGGATTGACATTGCTTCCTTTGGATTCTCTAAAAGATATTCGTTGAAATTTTTATTAAAAACATTGCTCACAACACCTTCAACCTCTGATGAAACAAGCTTTTCTTTTGTTTGGGAAGAAAACTTTGGATCAGGTATTTTCACTGAAACGATTGCTGTGAGACCTTCTCTTACATCCTCTCCTAATAGCTCAACAGGAGATTTTTTGTTTAGCTCCTCTTTTCTTATAAAAGTCTTCATAACCCTTGTTAAACTTGATCTAAAGCCTGAGAGGTGAGTTCCACCATCTTTTTGAGGTATGTTATTCGTATAACAAAGAACATTTTCTGAGTAGGCATCATTCCACTGAAGGGCTATCTCCACACTCAGTCCATCCTGCTCCCCTTCACAATGAAATATCTCTGAAATATTTTGTTTTCTTCCTTTTAAAAATTTAACGTAACTTGAAAGACCGCCACTGTTTGAAAACTTCTTGGATTTACCTGTTTTTTTGTCTTCAACAAGAATATTTACTCCAGCATTCAGAAATGAAAGTTCTTGTACTCTTTTATTAATTTTATCAATATCAAAATTTACAAACGAAAAAATATCTTTAGATGGTTTAAATGTTATTTCAGTACCTGTTTCTTTGGATGCTTTTACTTTTTTAAGTTTGGTTAATGCTTTCCCATTTGCATATTTTTGCTCATATTGACCGCCGTCTCTGCAAATTTTCAAGGTTAATTCCTCAGAAAGAGCATTCACTACAGAAACTCCTACTCCGTGCAATCCCCCTGAAACTTTATAGCTATTGTCATCAAACTTCCCACCCGAGTGAAGTGTGGTCATTATTAACTCAGCTGCTGGTACTTTTTCTTTTTTATGAGTATCTACTGGGATTCCTCTACCATTATCTTTTACTGTAATTGAGCCATTTTTATTTATTGAAACCACTATTTCTGAACAATGGCCTGCCATAGCTTCATCAATACAGTTATCCACTACTTCAAACACCATGTGGTGAAGTCCTGACCCGTCATCAGTATCACCTATGTACATGCCTGGTCTTTTTTTGACCGCTTCTAGACCTTTAAGTACTTGTATGTTGGATGAGTCGTATGACCCTTTTTTATCTTGCTTTTTTGGCATTAAGTAATTTGTTCCACGTGGAACTTTTTTAACTCCTTTAATTGATCCTTTATTTTACTATTAAATGGATCATTAATGTCTGAAAAAAACAATTGATTGCCTGTTTTTGGTAGAAAATTTATTAATTCAACGTAAAAGTCCTCATCTAGCTCTGAATGGATGTCATCAATGATTAAAAATGGTTTAACTGAGTAGAAATCTGAAAGTGTTTTATGCATAGAAAAACACCAGAGAATAGACATAAATTTTTGCTCCCCTCTTGATAAGATGTATTTTATATCAGAGCCTTTAGTTAAAAATTTTATATCTGCTCTGTGTGGCCCCAAAGAGGTTGTTGTTTTTCTCTGATCAATATCCTTGTTTGAATCTAGAACTTCTTTTAATGAAAGATCTTTTGGCCACCCTTTATCAAATACAATTTCCAAAGAATTAATTATTTCAAGCAACCTTTTATCATTAAGGTCATCTGCAAAGGTAAAAAATTTTTTCTTGGTTTGTTCAAAGAAATCATTTCTTTTTTCTGATATTGAACCTCCGGTACTGATAAATATCTCAGACCACATGTCAATATTTGTCAGTCTTTTAAATTTCAATGCTGCATTTCTTTGCTTCAAAGATCTATGAAAAGCAAAAAAATCTTTGCTGTAAGTTTTGTCAGACGCCATTAAACATCTATCAAGTATTTTTCTTCTATATTTTGGCGTATCTGCGAACATAGAAAATGTTTTGTTATCTAAAAGTGTAGATGGCAAAGCCCTAAACAAATCTATTGATGTTGCTTTATTTTCATCGATCTCATAAGTAATAGATCTTTTTGACTCTTTCAAGATCCTGATCATATTATTGTTGACCGTCTCTAGTTGGATTTTGAAAGCGTCTTTGTTGTTTTGAATGCAAAGATTTTTATTTGAGCTTTTAAATGATCTTCCTGTTGAGCAAAAGTATAAAGCCTCTAATATAGATGTTTTTCCTGATCCATTTGCACCATGTATAAAGTTATTTAATTCTGAAAAATCTAGATTTAAGTTGTCAAAACAGCGAAAGTTTGAGATTGCTATCTTCTTTATTGACACTTTTAAATTAAAAGCGGCATTACTACATATTTTAAGTCTGGATCGTCAGAGGGGCTAATAAGACAACTTTTATCTGAGCCATATAAGTTGATATTACAATCATTTGAATCAATGTTTGATAAAACCTCTTGAATGTAATTTACATTGAAAGCGATCTCCATTTCATCCCCACTATAATCAGACTTAAAGCTTTCTTCTCCCTCTTCTTGCTCTGGATTGTTGGCCGAAACAACTACACTATTGGATGCAATGTTGAGCTTAATTCCCTTAAATTTATCACTAGATAAGACACTAACCCTGCTTAAAATTTCAGATAAGTGTTTTGTATTAACTTTCAAGACTGAGCTCTCACCAGATGGAAGCACTTGTTCATAGTTTGGGAACTTTCCTTCTATTAGCTTACTTACAAAAGATGTTGAATCTGTCTTAAGCATAATTGTATTGGTGCCCAGGGATAGAGAAACTTCCTCAGAGGAATCAGATAGTAGTTTACCTATTTCGTTAATAGATTTTCTTGGAATGATGCCAGACACTTCACCAGATACGCTTTTTATTGTGCTGTTGGTTGAAATAGCCAGTCTGTGTGCATCTGTTGTGACCACTGTTATATTCTTATCCTCAACACTTATGAACATACCGTTTAAATAATGTCTCCAGTCTTGATTACCCATTGCGAAGGATGTTTTGCTTATTAGGTTTCTTAGTACAGAACCTAAAATTGTGAATTCTGTGTTTTCGCTTACAACATCAAAAACAGGAAAGTCTTCACTGGGCAGTGTTGAAATTGAATACTTACCTGAACCAGACTCTACAGATAGCTTGTCGCCATTAAGAAAAATAGATACTTCTGAACCATCAGGCAAAAGCCTACATAATTCATTTAATTTTTTAGCAGGCGCTGTTGTAGATCCGGTGCTTTCAACACTTGATGGCATGCAGTTTGTTTTAACCTCTGATTCAAGGTCTGTAGCAGTTATTGAAAGGTTATTTTCATCTACCGATAAAAGTATATTTGAAAGAATGGGCAGTGCTTGCCTTTTTTCAACCACCCCAAGAGTTGAAGACAAAGCTTTTACAATCTCTGTTTTGCTTATGGTAAATTTCATCAGTTTGTTAGGGACCTTATTAGATTTTTGTAATCCTCTTCTAGAGAACTGTTCTCAACTCTTAATTCTTTAATTTTTTTGCAAGCATGAATGACTGTTGTGTGGTCTCTTCCATTAAATGCTTCTCCAATTTCAGGCAGGCTGTGATTTGTAAGTCTTTTTGTGAGGGACATTGCTAGTTGTCTTGGCCTTGTTATAGAGCGACTTCTTCTTTTTGAGAGCAAATCTGAAAGTTTTATGTTGTAGTATTCAGCGACGGTTTTTTGAATGTTGTCTATGCTTACCATTTTTGCAGATATTACAAAAAGATCTTTTAAAGCGTCTTTAACTAAGGGGATGTCTATATCTTGATTTGTAAATTTTGCATTAGCGACCACTCTTTTTAGCGCCCCTTCAAGTTCTCTAATGTTTGATCTAATTCGCTGGGCTATGTAAATAGCGCATTCGTTTGGCAGGTGGCACCCCATGGATGATGCTTTTGCAAGAAGAACAGCAGCTCTTGTTTCTAGTTCTGGTGGATCAATAACTACTGGCAAACCCCACCCTAGTCTTGATTTTAATCTTTCTTCCAAACCATCAATTTCTTTTGGATATTTGTCACACGTTAAAACCATTTGATTATTTCTGTCTAAAAGGGCATTAAAAGTATGAAAAAACTCCTCTTGGGACTGTTCTTTCCCAGCAAAAAACTGAATATCGTCAATCAATAATGCGTCGGCAGTCCTGTAAAAGTTCTTAAACTCGTTTATTGCATTAAGTTGTAGTGCTTTTACCATGTCTGCAACAAACTTTTCAGAGTGAACATAAATCACTCTTTTTGATGGATCTTGATTCAATATTTCATTTCCCACTGCATGCATTAAATGCGTTTTTCCAAGCCCAACACCACCATAAATGAATAGTGGGTTATAGTCACCTGTTGGGTTTTGGGCAACTTGTTTGGACGCTGCAAGAGCCAAATGGTTTGATTTACCCTCTACAAAAGTATCAAATACAAATGATTCAACTAATCCTGGATTGCTTTTTCTCTTATTAGAGGCCTTTTCAACATATTTATCGACAAATGTCTCATTATTTTTGTCCTTAAATATAATTTTTGTTTTTTTTGATGCTAAGACTTCAGATATGTGGCTTTTAAGGTTGTTTGAAACATAATTTAGAACAAAATCGTTTGGCGCTGAAATTTCTAGAGAGTTCTGTTTAAATTCTCCTTGAAGAGGCCTTATCCAAGTATTAAACTCATCCTGGGAGAGCTTTTTTTCAAGTTTTTTTGATATTTGATTCCAGTTTTTCAATTTTTTCCTCTTGACTGTAGTCTAGCAAAAATCAACAAGATATCTACAGAATAAGTAATAGTATTTCCTGTGGATAAGTTGTCAATAACTTTATATCTTTTTTTTGACATAAATTTGGTTATTTTATGTATAATGCACGTCTATTTTTTACTTATAACCATGAAAAGAACCTTTCAACCAAGCAACCTAAAAAGAAAAAGAACCCATGGTTTTAGAGCGCGCATGGCAACAAAAGCCGGCCGAGCAATCTTATCTAGAAGAAGAAGAAAGGGTAGAAAAGTTTTATCTGCTTAGCTTGACTTTAAACCAATTAAAAAAGATCTATTCAAGCAATTTTGTAGCTGCATCTTTAACCGGCAAACACGGTATTTTTATCTCAACGCCTAAAAATATTTTTCCTAAAGCTGTTGATAGGAATAAAATTAAGAGAAGAATAAAGTCTATTATTTTTGATACAGGCTTTGACTCAAAATCTTATGGCATTAAGCTGATCGTAAGGAAGGATTTTTTAGCTCTTAATTACAAAGAAGCTTATAATGAAATTAATGCATTAATGAAAAAGGCAGTTCTGTAAATGAAAAATTTTAATTTTAGGTTTTTATATTTGTTCTTTGTTGCGTTGTTTGGGTACCTGTTGTATTACTCATATACAAGTGAGCAAAATATATCAACTGCATTGGATAAGGAAGAAGTAAGTACTAACTATTTATCTAGTTTCAACGAATCCCAAATACATATTTTGGAAAACTCTCTTTTAGAAATCGTTGTTGATACTGTGAGCGGAAACATATTGAGCTCTCGCTTAAAAGACTATCCGGTTGTGCCTGGATCTGATGGTGGTGTTAGGGTTCTTGGTTCAGGCCTTGATAGTGATGGTGAGCAAATGAGGTTTTACGTGGCCTCGGGTTTTGCCGGTCTTGAAAGTGCTGGTCTTTCAAACAAACCTAGTTTCTCTGTTGAGGAGTCGACCAAAGAAAAGATTGTTCTAAAGTCTGGTGTTTTATCTAAAACAATAGCTTTGTCTGATGGTTACGAGGTTTACATTAAAGACTCTGTTGATTCTTCGGTTGTTTTAAAGCCTTATGCCCAAATGCTAAGAACCACGGGTAGGGGTTTTGACCTAGATGACATGTTTATCTCTCGTAGTTCATATGTTGGTGTTGCTTTTAACACCAAAGATGACCCGTACGTGTCTTACCGTTTCAGAAACATCGACAACGTTAGTTTTGATGAGCGCGGAGGTTGGGTTGCTTCGGTTCAGAAATATTTCTTGGCTGCTTTAATTGGTTCTCAAGAAAACCTTTACAGATATTTTGCTCGCGAGCCCTCTGATGGGTCTGATATATATAGTTTTGGCTACATTGTTGAATCATCCAACAGTAATTCTTTTGAACATATGCTTTATATAGGCCCTAAAATCAGGAAAGACCTCATTGCGGTTGCTGAAGACTTAGAGCTCACAATAGATATGGGGTGGTTTTGGTTTTTGGCGCAGCCTTTAGCTGCTCTTCTTACTGTTATTAATGGTTTTGTTAATAATTGGGGGCTTTCAATAATTGTGTTAACAATTCTTATTAAGGTTGTTTTTTGGCCTTTAACTGGGAAGGGTTTTCGGTCAATGGCTAACATGAGACGTGTTCAGCCAGAAATGCAAAGGATACAGGAACGCTATAAAAACGATCGCCAAAAACTTAGCATGGAAATGATGACTTTATATAGGAAAGAGGGTGTTAACCCAATGGGCGGTTGTTTGCCTCTGCTGGCATCTTTTCCATTTTTTATAGCCTTGTTTTTTGTTTTGCGCGAGAGTCTAGAGTTAAGACATGCGCCTTTTGGTTTGTGGCTTCAGGACCTTTCTGCTCCAGACCCGTTTTTTGTTCTTCCTGTGTTAATGGCTGTGCTTATGTACCTAACAACTCGACTTAACCCAACTCCGCCGAATGCCGATCCAACACAGGTTGCTGTTATGAAGTTTATGCCTGTTGGTATATCTGTATTATTTCTTTTTTTCCCTTCAGGTCTTGTTTTGTACTCTGTTGCAAACTCTGGTGTCCAGCTGGTTCAACAAACAATGCTTTATAGGGAGCTTGGCGCATTAGAAGATAAATAAATGTCTATAATTTATGCGCTTGCTACGCCACCGGCGCAATCTGCAATTTGTGTTTTTAGGGTTTCTGGAAAAGGCTCTCTCGACGCTCTCCCTAAGCTCTTTAGTTCACACCTTGTTGAGCCGCGCTTTTTTTATAAGACTGAGATGTTATACAAAGAAAGATTTGTTGATTCGGTGGCGGTTGTTTTTTTTAAGGGGCCTAAAAGCTTTACTGGTGAAGACGGTTTTGAGGTTTATGCTCATGGTGGGCTTGCGGTAATGAGTAAGATTGTAGAGGTGTTTGATGCTGTTGGTTTTGAGGAGGCTGAGCCGGGTGAGTTTTCTAAGAGGGCTTTTTTAAACAATAAAATATCTTTAAGTCAGGCTGAGGCTGTTAGTGATCTAATTTCAGCTTCTTCTAAAGAAGAGGCCTCAAGGGTTTCATTGGTTCTTAGTGGTGACTTTGAAAGCAGGATTTTTGATTTTTCTGGGCGGTTAGATGCTCTTCGTGTTTTGGTTGAGGGTGAAATTGATTTCACTGATGAAGACGAAGTCTTTGTTCAAAATCTAACAGAGCTTGGGTCTGATATGTCTCGCCTTTCTGCTGAGTTTTCCAGTTTTGCGGGCGCTTGCTCTTCGAAGAAGAACAGTCTTAACAGGCCTCAAGTTTTAATTGCTGGGCCGCCCAATTCTGGGAAATCGTCTTTGTTTAATGCTTTGTTGAGTAGGGACAGGTCAATCGTCTCTTCGGTAGCTGGTACCACAAGAGATCTTATAGACTCAGAGCTTGTTCTCCAAAACATAGTGCTAACCTTGGGTGATAGTGCTGGAGTTAGGGACACTGATGATCTCATTGAAGGCGCTGGTATAAACATTAGTTTTGATGAAATAAAAAAATCTGATCTGGTAATTCTTGTTTTTGATGAAGAGACTGAGAGCTCTGTTTCTTTTTTTCAAGAGCTGCTTGGTGAACAAAAACATCTTTTGGTTTACAACAAGATAGATGTATCAGATAAAAGACCATCAGGGTTTGATTTGTTTGTGTCAGCAAAAGAAATGGATGGACTAAGTGACCTGCGTAAAATTTTAGATGAGAGGTTGTCTGCTAATAAAAATGAAAAAAATCTTACTTATTTGGTCAGGGAGAGACATATAAGTATTTTTTCTGAAGTATCTTCTAAGTTGAGCCATATATCATCTTCAATTGAAGCAAACGAGTCACTCGATGTTGTTGCTGAAAACTTAAAGGTTTGTAGAGATTTGTTAGCTGAGGTTGTTGGAATAAAAACGAGTGATGAGCTTTTGGGTGAGATTTTTTCAAGTTTTTGTATTGGAAAGTAGTTAATTGTTTGTTGATAAGTTGTTAGTTATTTTTAGTCTTATTTTTTATACACAAGATTTCAACCGTTTTGATTTGTTTTAATTAAGGGGTTCTGTACATGCTTGTTAGAAGCCGTAAATCCCTTGCTTGTCTGGCTTTTGATGACTTATCAACAGTTTTTTGTATGCCTAATAATAACAACAATAAATATATATAATTAATATTATTATGAATAATAAATATGACGTAATTGTTATAGGTGGTGGTCACGCAGGATGCGAAGCTGCCCATGCTGCACACAGGAAAAAGCTTAAAACTTGCTTGATTAGCATATCAGAAAATTCTATAGGTCAGATGTCTTGCAATCCCGCAATTGGAGGCTTAGGAAAAACACATCTTGTCAAAGAGATTGATGCAGCTGGCGGCATTATGGCTGAAGCAACCGATGCTTCCGGAATCCAATATAGGACTCTGAACACAAGAAAAGGGCAAACTGTCCGATCACTCAGAGTTCAGTGCGACAGAGATAAATACAAAGAGGCAGTACAAAAAATAATAAAAGGGACTGATATCGAAGTCATAGAAGCAGAGGTCGAAGACATTGAAATTAATAACCACAAAGCAGAAGCCGTTCTTTTAGATAGCGGCAAAAGAATAGAAGGAAAGGCGATAATTTTAACCACCGGAACCTTCTTAAAAGGAATAATGTACAAAGGTAACAAAAAAACTGAAGGTGGCAGGGTTGGTGACAAAGCTTCAGTAAAGCTAGCAAATAAACTTTATTCTTTAAAATTACCCATGGGGAGACTTAAAACAGGCACCCCAGCAAGAATAAAGCTATCATCGCTTGATTTGGAAAGCATGGAAGAGCAGCCGGGCGAAGAACCAACACCATGGATGTCAAAAAAAGGCAAAAACAATAAACACATAAAACAAATAAGCTGCTATATAACAAGAACCAACCCTCAGACGCATAAGGAAATTTCAGATAATATAAAAAAATCTGCCATGTATTCTGGAAACATAGTCGGTATAGGGCCCAGGTATTGTCCCTCAATAGAGGATAAAATTCACAAATTCCCACTAAAAGAAAGCCATCAAATTTTCATCGAGCCAGAAGGAGTAGATGTAGATCTTGTTTATCCAAACGGAATATCAACAAGCCTTCCCGAAGAAAACCAAAAAAGATTTATACAAACAATAAAAGGCATGGAGGATGCAGAAATTACGGAATATGGCTACGCAGTAGAGTATGATTTCGTAGACCCGAGAGCCCTTAATAAAACGCTCGAGCTTATAGATGTTAAGAATTTGTATTTAGCAGGCCAAATAAACGGCACCACAGGATACGAGGAAGCAGCTGCCCAAGGCTTAATGGCTGGAGTAAACGCGAGCCTTAAAATATGCAACGAGGAAAACCTTATACTGGAAAGGCATGACGGGTATATAGGTGTACTAATAGACGACCTTACAAATCTTGGCGTGACAGAACCCTACAGGATGTTCACCAGCAGAGCCGAACACAGACTAATGTTTTCACAGGACAACGCCGAACAAAGACTTATAGAGAAATTCTACAAAAAAGGGTTTGTCGAGAACGAGCAGTATAATAGATACTCAGAGCAAGAAGAGGCATATAAAAACTTCAAGAAGCTTAACGAAACTATAACAGTCCTAGCCGGAAACAAAAAACAAAAACTAAAAGACTTCTTAAAAAAACCAAACCCAGACTTAAAAAAAATTGCAAAACTCATAGAAACCAAAGATAAGAAAAACCTCGAGCGACTTGCGAATGAATGCAAATACGAGGGCTATATAAAAAAACAACTACGAGAAATTAAAAGGAATGAGAAAAATCTAAAAAAAATCATACCCGAAACAATAAACTTTATTGAAATAGAAGGGCTATCAACCGAAGTAAAAGAGAAGCTTTCTGCGAGCAGGCCAAAAACAATCGGCGACGCATCGAGATTAGAGGGCATAACACCTGCAGCAATAAGCCTAATCACTGTGGCAATTGCAAAAGATAGAAACAGAGATGTCACATAGCGGCAAAATAGAGCTGTTTAAAAAAGAAACAATTAAGTTCAATAAAAAACATAACCTAATATCAAAAAAAAACACAGAGGAAATAATTGATGAGGGTATTGCAGAAGCTGCAGCCCTGACAAAACACATAAAGCAATATAAAAACATTTTGGACATAGGAACAGGAAGCGGACTACCAGGCATACCTCTCGCAATTTTTAATGAAAACAAAAACATATATTTGTCAGAAAAAAACAACAAAAAGAATTATCACCTAAAAAAGACAATCAAAACTTTGGAAATAAACAATGCAACAACAGTTGGGAGCTCAAACAAAAATACGAAAATAAAAAATAAAGTAGATTGCGTTGTGACCAAAGCGTTTGCATCTACAAAAAAAACATTAGATATTGCTAATAGTTTTCTGGAGAAACCCTTTACTCTTATGTTATTAAAAGGAAGGCTTGAGACTATCAACAAAGAGATCGCAGAAGCCAACATATCAAAAGAAAACTATGAAATAATAAAAATAGAAAATGAAAAAGAAAAACACATACTAAAAATACAAAATGAATAAAACCTTAGCCATAGCCAATCAAAAGGGCGGTGTAGGAAAAACAACAACAGCTGTAAACCTTGCTGCAAGCTTGGCAGCAACCGGCAGAAAAACCCTCTTAATAGATATGGATCCACAAGGAAATGCAACATCTGCAGCAGGAATTACCAAAAACGAGACCGATACACTTTATGCAACTTATTTTGAGGGAAAAAACATTAAAGAGGTAATTAAAGAAAGTAGAGATGGTTATTCAATTGTTCCAGGAGGACAAGAGTTAATCGCGCTTGATGTTGATATAAGAGATAATCACAAGCAAGGCTTTCTCACATCACAACTTGATGAGTTGCAAAACACATATGACTACACAATTATTGATACCCCACCAACCTTAAACCAACTAACGACAGAGGCCTTAATTTCGTCAGTAGGTACATTAATTCCACTCCAGTGTGAGTACTATTCACTAGAGGGGCTAACTGACCTTATTAATACCATAAATGCACTTTCATCCAAAACCAACACCAACAATAGGGTGATCGGTATTATTAGAACAATGGTGGATATGAGAAACAATTTAGCAAAAGAGGTTTCAAGAGAGCTCGAAACACATTTCGAGAAAGTTTTATTCAATACACTCATACCAAGAAATGTTAAACTTGCTGAAGCCCCAAGCTTCGGAATTTCTGCACTACAACATAAAGCAGATTCTTTTGGCGCAATGGCATACCTAGCTCTAGCTGGGGAGCTTATAAGAAGAGTTGAGAATGAGCGATAACAAATCTTTAAACCGCGGACTAGATGCCCTGCTGGGTGACCAAAAACTACCAACAACAACAAAAGAAATCGACCTAGAAAAAATAACAGCTGGAAGGTTTCAACCTCGTCAAGAGTTTGATGATACAAAAATTCAAGAACTCGCTGACTCAATCAAAAAACACGGGGTTTTATCTCCAATCTTGGTCCGAGAGATTGGACTTGATAAGTTTGAGGTTATAGCGGGAGAAAGAAGAGTTAGAGCTTCAAAAATTGCTGGCTTAAAAACAATTCCTTCTCTTGTAAATCAAAAAGAGGATCAAGAAGCTCTTGAAGCTGCGCTCATTGAAAATCTGCAGAGAGAAGACTTAAATCCAGTTGAAGAAGCAAGGGGTTATGACAGACTAAAAAGAGAATTTGATTTAACTCAAGACGAAATTGCTAAAGCAACCGGTAAAGCAAGAAGCACAATAGCAAACTCTATGAGAATACTGTCTTTGTCATCGAAAATATTGGACATGATTTCACAAGGAGTTTTGGAGAAAGGACATGCAAAAATTTTGTCAGGGCTTGAGACCACAAAAGCAGAACAACTAGCAGAAGCAATTTCACAAAAAAAACTGACTGTAAGACAAGCCGAAGCACTACTAAAACCAGCTAAAAAAACAACAAAAACAAAAGAAAAAGATAGAGATACACTAAATATCGAAGATGAAATTAGTGGAAATTTTGGGCACAAAACAGAAATAGAAACAAAAACAACTAAGACCGGGAAAGTATCAATTTTTTATCACTCACCAGACGAGTTAGAAACTATAATTCAAAAACTTCTTAAACTTTAGAATTATCCTTGTTTCATACCAATTATCTTTCTATAATTCGCGCTAAGATTTCAAGAAATGGCAAAAGAACTCACTAGCAAAAGCTACATAGATCACCATCTAACAAACCTAACATGCGGTAAGACAGAGTCCGTTGGTTGGACGTGTGATCACAATTATTACGATGAAATGGGGTTCATGGCTTTTCATGTTGACTCTATAACAATCTCTATCTTATTGGGCTTTGCTTTTGTGGCGCTCTTCAAATTAATCAAACTCAATCCAGCAGATCAAAAACCAACAAGAATGCAAAACTTCGTAGAAATGTGTGTTGAGTTTGTTAATGAAAATATAAAATCAATTTTTGGCAGTACTGACAATAAACTCATAGGCCCGCTTGCTTTAACGGTATTAATTTGGGTTTTCTTCATGAACCTCATGGACTTAATTCCAGTTGATTTTCTGCCAGAACTAACAAAACAAGTTAGTTATGCTTCCGGAATAGTTGATGATCCAAATGATGCGTATTTTAAATTTGTACCAACAACAGACCCGAACATTACTCTCGGAATGGCTTTAGGGGTTTTTATCCTTACTATTTTCTATAGCATCAAAATAAAAGGCTTTGGGGGTTTTATTGCCGAGCTAACACTACACCCTTTTGGAAAATTTGCTATCCCATTTAATTTTGCTTTGGAGATAATGCAGTTACTAGCGAAACCACTATCTCTTGGCTTAAGACTTTTTGGTAACCTTTATGCTGGTGAAATGATATTTATACTCATCGCGCTATTAATGTTTTTCCAATCAGCTGTTTTTGGAGTTTTAGGTCTAGGCCTGCACTTATTGTGGGCACTTTTTCATATATTAGTTGTAAGTCTACAAGCCTTTATTTTTATGGTTTTAACAATTTTGTATTTATCAATGGCACATGAAACCGGAGATCATTAAGTTTATAATTTACATTTAAAAAGGAGAATAAAATGGAACAATCTGTTATTTATATAGGAGCCGGGCTTATGCTTGGTCTTGGGGCTATTGGGTCAGCTGTTGGCCTTGGCGTTTTAGGGAGTAAGTTTATGGAAGGTATAGCAAGGCAACCCGAGCTAAGACCCTTTCTTTTAACTAACTTTTTTATTGTTTTAGCTTTGGTTGAGGCTATTCCAATCATATCAATGGTGTTTGGTCTTTACTTGCTATTTGCTGTTTAATCACAAATGAATATAAACGCTACATTAATTTCACAAGCATTGATTTTTGCAGTGTTTGTTTACATTTGTTACAAATATATATGGCCACCAATTCTTTCCACTATGGAGGAAAGAGAAAACAAAATGGCCGCAGGTCTTGAGGCTGCAAAACAGGCTGATGACTCTTTAGAAGAAGCTAAGCTTACATATGAAAAAGAGCTTAAAGAAGCTAAAAAGGAAGCAGCATCTATCGTTGAAAAAGCTAACAATAGATCTTCACAAATTTTAAATGATGCCAAAGCAAAAGCTGAAGTAGAGGCAGAAAAGATTATTGAATCAGGATCTAAGAAACTTGAAAACGAAACTAATAAAACTCGCGAAGAATTAAAAAAACAACTTTCATCTATTGTTGTTGAGACCGCATCAAAAATAATCGATGAAGAAATTGATGAGAAGAAGCACGAAAACATAATTAAAAAAGCAGCCGAGGAAATTTAAAAATGTATGACCTAAAACCACAAGCAAGACCCTATGCAAAAGCTGCATTTCTTGCAGCTGTGGAAGAAGGTCAAATAAATGAGATGTTTGGAGATCTAAAAGTTCTATCTGAGGCCTGTTCAGATCCCAGCATCAACAAGCTTATTGAAAGCCCAGAAGAAAAATCAGTAGTTGTAACAACCCTAAAAGGTTTATTCTCCAATCAACCAGTTAAACTTACTGAAAACCTTCTAGATGTTCTTGGAGAGAATGATAGGCTCAACCTGCTTGAAGTTATTGCTGAGATTTATGAGGACTTAATGCTGAAACATAACGAAAGCAAAGTAATTGAGGTCACGGCACCCAACAATATCTCAGAAACAACAAAGGAAATTATCTTAAATAAATTACAAGATAAACATGGAGATAGCTCAACTATTTCCTTTACAAGCGATTCAGGTTTGAAAGCTGGATTTGTTGTAAAGATCGGAGATGAGGTATTGGATTTATCTATCAAAGGAAGAATTAAAAAACTAATTAACCAATTAAATATATAAGGTGAAAATATGAGTGGACTAAACCCATCTGAAATTTCTAGTGTTCTTAAGGACAAAATTTCAGGGCTTGATCTAAAAGCTGAAACCAAAAATGAGGGAACCATTGTCAATGTTTCTGATGGAATTATCAGAATACATGGAATGGGTGATGTTATGTATGGTGAGCTTGTAGAGTTTGAAAATGGAGTCTTTGGATTAGCTCTAAACCTAGAACAAGACTCGGTTGGTGTTGTTGTTTTGGGCGACTACCTTGGGCTAAGTGAGGGGCAAAAAGTTACATGTACAGGTAAAATTTTAGAAGTTCCTGTTGGTGAGGAAATGCTCGGGCGAGTTGTAGATGCTTTAGGAAATCCAATCGACGGAAAGGGAGAAATTAAAACAAAACTTACTGCTCCTATTGAAGTTGTTGCACCAGGAGTTATTGCTAGACAATCAGTGGATCAACCAGTACAAATTGGTCTCAAATCAATCGATGCAATGGTTCCAATAGGGAGGGGTCAAAGAGAGCTCATTATTGGCGATAGGCAAACTGGAAAAACAGCTGTAGCCATTGATGCAATAATCAACCAAAAAGGCACAGGAATTAAGTGTATTTATGTAGCTATCGGCCAAAAGCAATCAACTATTGCCAACGTGGTAGCGAAGCTTGAAGAGTACGGCGCTATGGAGCACACAATTGTTGTTTCAGCTGCCGCTGCAGATCCAGCTGCAATGCAATATCTATCAGCATATTCTGGTTGTGCAATGGGAGAGTATTTTAGAGACACAGGACAGGACGCATTAATCGTTTATGATGACCTATCAAAACAAGCTGTTGCATATAGAGAGATATCACTCTTGCTTAGAAGGCCTCCAGGAAGAGAAGCTTTCCCTGGGGATGTCTTTTATCTTCATTCAAGACTCTTAGAAAGAGCAGCTCGAGTAAATGCAGAATATGTAGAAAAAATTACAGATGGAAAAGTGAAAGGCAAAACAGGATCTTTAACAGCTCTGCCTATTATTGAAACACAAGCTGGAGATGTTTCCGCTTTTGTTCCAACTAATGTAATTTCAATTACTGACGGGCAAATATTTCTTGAAACAGACCTCTTTAATTCAGGCATTAGACCAGCTATTGATCCAGGGCTTTCTGTATCAAGGGTAGGAGGAGCTGCACAAACCAAGATAATTAAAAAACTTAGCGGTGGAATTAGAACAGATCTTGCTCAATACAGAGAACTTGCGGCATTCTCACAGTTCGCATCCGACCTTGACGATGCAACCAAAGAACAGCTTGAGCATGGTAAACGAATTACAGAACTGTTAAAACAAAAACAGTACTCTCCAATGAGTGTAGCTGATCAAGCTTTGAGTCTTTACGCTGCTGACAAGGGTCACATGAAAGATGTGGAGATTGATAAGGTTGGAGATTTTGAATCAGCCTTATTAGCTTACTTCGACTCGGAAAAAGCAGATCTAAAAAAACAAATTAATGATACTGGTGACTGGGACGACGATATTGAGAAACAGTTTAAAGAACTAGTAGAAGATTTTAAAAAAACCCAAACTTATTAAGAAATGGCAAACACCAAAGAAGTAAGAAAACAAATCTCTAGTATCAAAAGTACTAGAAAAATTACTTCTGCTCTAGAAATGGTAGCTGCTAGTAAAATTAAAAAAACTCAAGATCTTATGTTTGGCGGCAGGCCATATTCAGAGAAGGTAAAAGAAGTAATTGAGCACATTGCATCATCAAGCTCCGAGTATTCCCACCCATTTTATGAAGAAAGAAAGAACAAAGCGACTTGTTATATTGTGGTAGGTTCTGATAAAGGTTTATGCGGCGGACTTAACATCAACCTATTTAAAAAGATTGTGGCCGAAGCTGCTGAAAACCAAAAAAATGGCATAGAAACTAGTTTTGCATTAATTGGAGTCAAAGCAGTAACTTTTTTTAGTGGCTTAGGAGGAAAAGTGTTAGGTCAAGCGACAAAGCTGGGCGATAAACCTAACCCAGAAGACTTAATAGGGCTTACCAAAATAGTTCTTGATGAGCAGAAAAAGGGAAACATTGATCGAGTTGTTCTCTGTTCCAATAAGTTTGTTAATACCATGACACAACAACCAACCTTACAACAACTCATTCCCTTGACCCATGGTGAAAATGAAGAAACCAGCACTTCAACACAATGGGATTATATTTATGAGCCAGAGGCAAAAGTTTTACTAGATGGTTTGCTGACAAGGTATATAGAATCATTAATCTTCCAAGCGGTTTTAGAAAATAATGCATGTGAACAAGCAGCAAAAATGATCGCAATGAAGAATGCTACTGAAAACGCAGGAGACTTAATAAAAGAATTAGAGTTGCTTTATAACAATGTTAGACAAGCAGCAATTACACAAGAATTATCAGAAATTGTAGGTGGCGCAGCCGCTGTATAAAGGAGAAAGAGATGAGTAATGGAGTTGTTACACAAATTATCGGAGCGGTTATAGACGTCGAGTTCGATAGAGAGAACATACCAAATGTGTATGAGGCTCTTAACATTGTCGGTCTTGAAACCGTACTTGAAGTTCAACAGCAACTAGGTGATGGAATTGTAAGGACTATTGCTATGGGCTCAACAGAAGGACTAAAGAGAGGTTTAGAAGTTGTTAGAACCAACGCACCCATCTCTGTTCCAGTTGGACAAGAAACCCTTGGAAGGATAATGGATGTGTTAGGTAATCCAATTGATGAAAAAGGCGATATTGGTGAGAAAGAGAGACAACCGATTCATAAAAGCCCTCCAAGTTACACCGACCAAGCAGGATCAAACGAATTACTAGAAACAGGTATCAAGGTAATCGATTTAATGTGTCCTTTCGCAAAAGGGGGAAAAGTTGGATTATTTGGTGGAGCTGGAGTAGGTAAAACCGTAAACATGATGGAGCTGATAAGAAATATTGCGATTGAGCACTCAGGGTTTTCAGTTTTCGCTGGAGTTGGTGAAAGAACTAGAGAAGGAAATGACTTTTACCACGAGATGACAGAATCAAATGTTTTAGACAAGGTTTCGCTTGTGTATGGACAAATGAATGAGCCTCCAGGCAACAGGCTAAGAGTTGCTTTAACGGGTTTAACAATTGCTGAGAAGTTTAGAGATGAAGGAAGAGATGTACTTCTCTTCATTGATAATATTTATAGATATACACTAGCTGGTGTTGAAGTATCAGCTCTCTTAGGAAGAATGCCATCTGCTGTTGGATATCAGCCAACACTTGCTGGGGAAATGGGAGCACTACAAGAAAGAATTACTTCAACAAAAACAGGTTCTATTACTTCAATACAGGCTGTATATGTTCCAGCTGATGACTTAACAGACCCATCACCTGCAACAACATTTGCACATTTAGATGCTACAGTGGTTCTTTCAAGAAATATTGCTGAACTCGGTATTTATCCAGCAGTTGATCCATTAGATTCAACAAGTAGGCAGCTTGACCCGCTTGTAGTTGGAGAAGAGCACTATAAGACAACACAAGCTATTCAAGGAGTTCTTCAAAGATACAAAGAACTA
>Ga0209433_10000042_pt1 | contig 36039 bp, 26 predicted proteins | sample METZYME_5_50m_FD_187552 | JGI IMG/M metagenome (GOLD analysis project Ga0209433, IMG submission 187552) | Marine microbial communities from oxygen minimum zone in mesopelagic equatorial Pacific - METZYME_5_50m (SPAdes) (version 2) | ecosystem: Environmental > Aquatic > Marine > Oceanic | place...
AAGAAAAGTAAAAATAACTTATAAAAATGGTATTAACAATCCATCGGGTATTCATATTTTTACAACTGTGAACAATACTATTACTAGTGGTAACGGTGTTGATAATACAGTTGGTTACCTTGATACGGGTGCCAGTGCTATTGGTCCAAATAATAGAATTTATACAAACATTTCATATCAAAGTTCGTACGTTGAGCTGGGCCACGCCTTCGAAGCCGACGCTGTGGACTCGGATGGAGAAGGAGAATTATTAGATGCTATTCAGGAATGGATAGATACAAGTCAGGACAAAGATGATTATGAAAATTCAGATGTATATGGCTACGGACATATTTCCACTTGGGATGTAAGTAAAGTCACAACTTTTTATTGTCTGTTTTATAATTTGGACGACGCGGACGAGTTTAACGAAGATATTAGTTTATGGAATGTTTCTAGTGTCACAGACATGACATACGCGTTTGAAGAATGCGAAGTGTTTAATCAAGATATTTCAAATTGGGATGTTTCCAGCGTCAAGGATATGTATTCAATGTTCTACGAAGCGGAGTCGTTCAACCAACCTCTTAATAGTTGGAATGTTTCCGGTGTCGAGGAGATGCACGAAATGTTCTACTACGCCGAGGCGTTCAACCAACCTCTTAATAGTTGGAATGTTTCCGGTGTCGAGACGATGAACGAAATGTTCTACTACGCCGAGGCGTTCAACCAAGACATTGGTGGTTGGGATGTATCCAGTGTGACGAATATGGAAGCCATGTTCCGTAACGCCGGGTTGTTCAACCAACCTCTAAATAGTTGGAATGTTTCCAGTGTCGATAATATGAATTATATGTTCAAAAATGTCACATTGTTCAACCAAGAAATTGGTGGTTGGGATGTATCCAGTGTGACGGATATGGACCATATGTTTTCTAACGCAAGGTCCTTCAACCAAGACATCGGTGGTTGGGTGGTCCACAACGTCAAGGAAATGGATGAAATGTTCGAGGAAGCCGTGTCATTCAACCGGGACATCGGTGGTTGGCAGGTCCGAAACGTCAGGGACATGTCCAAAATGTTCGCCGACGCATCGTCGTTCAACCAAGACATTGGTGGTTGGGATGTAGGCAATGTCACTAATATTTCGTATATGTTCCTGAGAGCCCATGCCTTCGCTCAAGATATATCTAGATGGCCTTTAGTATCTTTAGATTGGACGGTGAATAATAAATGGGTGGACTTCGTCGAAGGCGGCGAGCAGGGGTACTTTGCAATAAATGGTTATGACGTTTTAACTTCATCTAATATAGATGCCGCGGTTACAAGCAGGAATACTGATATAACAATCGCTCGCTATGGACAAATTCAGAATTGGGATACAAGATACGTTACTGATATGAAAGAACTCTTCGAATATGTATCTTTTAACGAAGATATTTCAAATTGGAATGTATCTCAAGTGACCGATATGATGGGTATGTTCCGCTACTCTCAAGAATTTAACATAGACATAAGTAATTGGGATGTATCCAAAGTCACAAACATGTATCGTATGTTCTACTACGCTGAAGACTTCAACATAGACATCGGTGGTTGGGATGTATCCAAAGTCTGGATTATGGACTCCATGTTCTACTTAGCCACGGGCTTCAACCGAGACATTAGTGCCTGGAATGTATCCAGTGTCACGAGCCTAGAAAAAATTTTCTTGGGTGCGGAGAAATTTAACCAACCTCTTAATAGTTGGAATGTATCCCGCGTCACGGACATGGAAGCTATGTTTAGGGATTGCCTCGTGTTCAACCAACCTCTTAATAGTTGGAATGTATCCAAAGTCACGGATATGGACTCCATGTTCTACGGCGCAGATTCGTTTAACGCAGACATTAATAGTTGGAATGTTTCCAGCGTAACAAAAATGAGATATATGTTCTATCACGCCGATTCGTTTGACACAAACCTTGATACTTGGGATGTTTCTAAAGTGACGGATATGTATGCTATGTTCAGAAATGCCACATTGTTCAACGAAGACATAACTACTTGGGATATGGGAAAGGTAACGATCGCGGGGGGGATGTTCTTAGAAGCCGAAGCCTTCAACCAAGACATTAGTGCCTGGAATGTTTCTAGTGTTACGACATTTCACGACTTTTTCCGCGGCGCCAGTTCGTTTAATCGGGATCTAAGTAACTGGAATACCAGTTCAAAAACCTCCGCGTCGACCTCGGCTTGGGAGAATTCCGGGATGGATGGTTATAGTGATCACTACCCAGACGATTGGTACGATTAGTGAATATGGACCATATTTTATGCGTCATTATTGTTAGAAGTTAGACCTATACATATTACATCTAACTGAAGGTCATAATATGGCATATTAATGCTTTTGAATTCCAGTGTTCCATATTTGTATTAATTTCAGAGCAATTGATTAAATAAAAAATGAAAGATATCTTTTACAATAATAAATTTTTGTTATAAATTTTCCTCTCTTCCAAATTTAGGATCAACTTTTTCAAACATTTTTGAAAATTTACCGGATATATCATTATCATAAAGTTGTTCTTCGTATATTTTGCGAGGTATATAACGGTATTCGATCCGTGGAGGTGGGCAACTAAATGACATTTTAGTATATCCTATTGTAATAAATACAATACCAATAAGTAGTAAAGCTAAAGCAAGTGTTCTAAACATTATATGTTCTATTATAAAATAATTTGGTAAAATACATATTATAATTATTAATGGATCCTGAATATAACTATCTAGAAAAAATTCCACAAATGCACAAATACAGAAAAAAAAGTAGCATGTTTAGCACAGCTTATACAATTGAAGACAATTTAACAAGAACGGCTGGAATTCTAATAACAGGTGAAGAAGATTGTCCGACAAATAAAAGGAAAAAAGATTTATCTGTTGGAAATACTGGATATTATGAAAGTGGAACGTGTGGTGAAGGAAGTAGTCCCGAATGTGAAGGCAAATCACGTCATATTTTAGTAAATAATTTACCATTTAAACAAAAAGGTAACAAAGGATTAATTCCTAGTATTATAAATGATATAACCACATCTTTTGAACCGATTGGAATACTTTCTAACATGAATGGATCCGGCGAATTTGTAAATGATAAATGTTCAATGCAAAACATTAGTGTTGTTCAATTGAATCCAGGCGGAAAAATGTATAAACGTGATTTGAAAGCATGTGTATCTGATGTAACATTACCACCTGTTGTAAAATCCGTAGAAAATTTTGAATCACAAGTGTTATCTGGATACAATTCAAATTATAGAATGCTTATAACAATATGTATATTAACACTGTTTCTATCGTACAAAAGATATAGATGGACGTTTTAAATATTGTGTTATATTATTATAATGAATGCTGATCAGGTTCAAGAAAAAATAAATACTGCCACAGAAAATGTTAAAGCTAAGGGAGAAGAACTTAACTCAAATTCAATATTGACTTTTGTTGATGGTTGTGAAAAAGTTGCAAATGCATACACTGATTTAGTACAAACATATCAAACTGAGTCTGATGAATGGGTTGCATTAGTAGAACAACTATTAGAATGTGTCATGAAAACTGTTCCCGCCGATGATTCTAACTTCGCGGATTTGTCAGCTGCAATAGATTCTTTAAAAACTGATTTTGTTTCAAAAGATAACGAAGAAAAACTTGCATCTGCAATGGAAAGTGTTGATAAAATAAGTGCTATTGTTGACCAATACAAATCAAAAAGATCAGAATTATCTTCAAAAAAAGATAAAGAATGTGCAAATAGAACATTACCATTATCTCCTGCTGGACCTGGCCCGGCGACTGATGTTGTACAAGGTTCTCCAGCTGGTCCCGCTTCTTCCACTGAAGTTGTGCAAAATGTACAACTTGCTGATGATGTATTACCAGGTTCATCATTACCAGATAATCAGTTTGGGTCTCTTTTCACCGGAGGATCCGTCCGCCGAAAATATAAATATAAGAAAACAAAAAAATCTAATAAGCGCAAATCAAAGAAATAAAAAATTAAACAAAAAAAACAATAAGTGGACTGTTACCACCTATAATTTTTAGTTGTATATAGTGATGAATATATTTCAAATTATATAGCAACTATTGTAACAAATACATCTATTTAATTACTAGAGATCATCTTCAGAATCTGGTACAAATTCATTTGGATCTTCAACAGTGTTTGATTCAGAAGTTTCAGGTTCATCATCCGATTCATCTTTGAAACTATATTCAGAAATCTGTGTGTTTGGAGATACACAAATTTGAAATAATTCCCAAATTACTCCAAACTTTCCACCAGCAAACCAAACACCGGAAAGCTTCACAATTGCTTGAACCATCTTACCTTTTTGCAACAAATATGGCAAATCTGATTCTAGCTTAGAATGCGGCGGCTCACTGTCATAGCAACCGACCCTAAAACTTTCATCCTTGTTTTTAGAAATCTTTAGCTTAAATGTTGGTGGATACTTATCCGTTGGTTCTCCATCTTCGGTTGCTACTTTTACAGAATGTGAAAATAAAGCCTGACTTACATCTTTGCTTTGCTTCTTTTTCTTGAACCATGCTTGAGAATTTGATACACTGTCGTCTAGAATTTTATTATCAATGTTTTCCAATAGTTCTTTAAGTTGGTTAATGTGTTTAGTGTTCTTAGTTCCAAAAGACAAATCTAGTGTATATTTCGTTCTTTCACCATCATCAAACCGACCTAGTCCATAAGGACAACGCATCTTAGGAGTCTGAATATAAATAGGGTGATTATCTTCATTTAACAAATACATAATTTTAGCATGATCACCAAAAGCCTTCATTTCAGAATATTTAATTTTAGATACATCAATTTCATTCGCAAATCGCACATTGTCTTTTCCACCAAGTAGTTGAGCCATTTTATCTTATTTTGTATAATTCTACAATAACAAAATCGACTTCATTTTTTTGACATTTAACATTTTTAAATTTACAATATTTAATTTTTATTATCAATATTTGAAATACCATCCCAATGATTAAAACTGCGGTCTAACATTACTGTTTCTCTAAATTCATCTAGATTTGAACCAGTATAAGCAGGAACAGATGTATTTGAGCCATTAAAACTATTTATTTTTGTAGTATCATCTGATGTCATAGGTTTACATTCCGATGCATTATCTTTTTTAAGAACCCAATAATCTGGACATTTAGATACATGTGGAGGCCATTTTATTTTAGTGTTTTTATCACTAATTGATTTATAAACAGAACGTACAATTAAAATAATTATAAAACAAACAACAATAGCTAATGTATAAGAACCTTTCATATATAATATTGAAATATATAAAAATTTAATTTTTAGTACTAATTAGGTTCAGATTATGATTGATGCTAATCAAATGCCGATTCTGATACACGTACAGTATTTCCAGAAGTATCTGTGATAATAATTTCTGAGTATTGTATTTGGCTTGAAATGTTCAAGCCGTCCTGATTCATTTCATAAATTTGCAGTTGAGACGGTACCGTCGCGTCGTACAGCTTTTGCGCTTCGGAATCAAGTTCATTTGGCATAAGAATCTTTACATTACCAGGAAGACATAATAATACTTTATGATTCATGCCACTGCTATCATAGTTGATGAGTGATGTTCCCGGTGTTTCTGATTTAGTAGTATTACTAATTAAAGATGAACCGTAGTATTCGATTTCGTCCAGCAGGCCGACATCAGTATAAGTAATTTTTGAAAAATTAATTTGATCAATACAAGTTAAATCCCATTTACGAGGAAATGTATACTCATTACCAAATTGCTGCGTAGAATGTCGATTTTGTCTCGATTCATTACCAATAGATTTACTTTCATCTAAATTTCTTGTCCAAAATTGTGATTGATACCACTGTAACTCACCAGCGCCGCTGCTGCCAGTCGCTTTTAAATTACCGGATGCATCAATTAAAGGTCCATATTGTAATTTATTCAATGTAATATAACTATTGCCACTACCATCATCAAATTCTGGCCATTCGCCATCGTTGTCTCCTGTACTATATTGCTCTGAATTCCAGGGATCATCGGTGTCGGATACTTTTAGATAATAATATCTTCCAATTCCAGTTACGTCAATCCTAAGTTGAGTAATATTAGTACCTAGATTATCTTGATCTACACCTTCACTTTCTAATATTATTAATGTGTGTCCATCAGGCATTGATAATTGATGATGTTGCCACCATTTTTGATCATCTTGAAGCGGTGGGTTAGGTGAAAGAAATTGCGTAGGCTCGCCGTCTGGCGTCACTGCATTGATTATATCGCTCCAGTCACCAGTAAGGCTATTAAAATCATCGATCGCATTATTTGTTTCCAAATACCCATTTTTGTGCCCAGATGCTGGATGATAAGTGTTGACACGAAGTTCATCATAGGTCGTATTTGCACTGAAATACATTGTTTTTAAATGTACTTTCGTTGTCACTGGTGGCTCAGGTTGTGGTTCTGGTTCTGGTTCTGGTTCTGGTTCTGGTTCTGGTTCCGGTTCTGGTTCAGGTTCTGGTTGTGGCTCAGGTTCTGGTTCTGGTTGTGGTTCTGGTTCTGGTTCTGGTTCTGGTTCTGGCTCTGGTCCTAATTCAGGTTCAGGCTCTGGTTCTGGATACAAATAATATTCAAAATATGGACTATAGGATATAGAATCTTGTGAACCTGGTGCGGCTGTATACCATTTGTAAAATGGAACGAAATCTGGACTATATGATACAAATGGTATACTATTATAGTCAACGTAACCCCATATCCACTGTGTTACACTAATATCTTTCGAAAAAATGGTAAATGAATAATTACCTTGAACATTACCAGAAGTAACTTGTCTAGGTCTACGATTTTCAGCTTCATTATATGGACTATAATTTGATTGTTCGTTTGATGATGAATTATACCACTGTAGGAATAGGTGTATGTCTGAGCTGTTGTTCCATGTTTCTACACTTACATTTTGTATGAAATATGTAAAATTATATTTGTCATTTGTGAATTCAGATATAGAATTAGAATTATATCCTAGATTTATCATTTGTGAATTAGAAACACCTGATTTTACTACAGATTTAAATGAATTCAGTGCTGCAATAGAATATGCTGATTCTGATGGCGCAAAACCTGAATCAACCCATACATCATATTTATGGTTTGGATTTGCATTTTGTAGAAGAGTTTCATATGTTGTACCAGAAACATCTTCTAAAACCCAATCTGTATATGCAGTGTAAAGTATATCTGCAGTTATACTATTTTCAGTTACGTAACCAACAGTTACTGGTTCGCCAACTTCTCTTCCATTTTTACCAAAAGGATGTGGATCGGATAAATACAAATGTTCATTATCACCACCGTCAGTAATATTTTGCCAAATATTTGTTATTTCGAATAAATTCACACTTTCAGATGCTGTTGATAGCGTTGGCTGATAATGTATTTCGTTATCTGTTTCCAATTCATCGACATAATTTGCGGCTACCAAACTATTTAATAAAGTACCAATATTTTTATTGCTATTTGCTAATTTAATTCCTGAAATTTTGTATAAATATATAGGATTTGTACCAGTAATTAAATCATTTCTTCTTATTTGTAAATTACCATTTTTGAATCTTATACCGAAAGATGCATTACTTTCATTAAAATAATCTGATTCTGGTTCAGGTTCTGGTTCCGGTTGATCACCTATTAAATTAACATAGAATTCTTGAAGTGGTACCACGTCGCCCGTTGGCTCGTCGTTGGCACCTAAATCATGTACATATAATACATTATTATCACTGGAAGTATTCGTTTTCGCATAAAATTGAATCACAGTATTATTTTGAGAGTCTGGTGCAAATAAACCAAATGAGGTTCGGGCTCCTGGTCCAAGCGAACTTCCGCCGACAAAACTCTCAATTAATAATGTTTTTGTCCAATTATTTGTAGGTAAATGTCCTGGATCTGATTTTTCAACATAATAATTACCAGGTTGTCTCGGATCATCCATTGCATTATCGTTTTTATCAACTAAAGATCCAGTTACGACTCTAGTTAATATGAATTCATTATCTACTTGTAATTCAGTTTCAATATCAGTATCAGATATATATTTTTTGTCGGATGCATATTCTTGTTGGTTGAAGCTGCTTGAATGATAAATATTTAAATTTTGATAACTGGATCTGAAATATAAATATTCTAACACAATTGATGTATCAGTAGTATTCTCAATTTCCATATTGTTTGTATCATAATCAACATGCAATGTTAAATCTCCAATTGGTGGTTCTGGTTGAGGCTCAGGTTCAGGTTCGGGTTCTGGCTCTGGTTGTGGCTCGGGTTCTGGCTCTGGTTCTGGTTGCGGTTCTGGTTCTGGTTCTGGTTCTGGTTGCGGTTCAGGTTCGGGTTGTGGCTCTGGTTCTGGTTCTGGCTCTGGTTGTGGTTCCGGTTCTGGTTGTGGCTCTGGTTGCGGCTCTGGTTCCGGTTCAGGCTCTGGTTCTGGAGCAGGATCATCTTCTGGCTCTGGCTCTGGTTCTGGTTCCGAAAAATTAGTAAATTCAATATCATCAATTCTCATAGATAACCAAATAGATGATGTTTGTTTTGCTATAACTAATCTATAATATTCATATATTTTATTATCTTGATCGGACTGTTGCATATTAATATTTGGCACACCCAAACCATTTGTATAGCTTAGATCTACCACCTCATTAATCATTACCGCATTTGAATCATCTGTATCAAAATCATTAACATCAGAACCTAATAAAACAATTGTTTGTGGTTTTGGTCGATCACTATTCGAATTGATTCTAATATAATTTCCTAATAAATCAGCATCAATGTTTGAAGATCTATCATAATTATTAAATTGAATCCATTCGCCATTTATAGTCCCACCATCCTTATAATAACTTTTAAATTCATAATTGGCATTACCATTAATATCATATGATGCTATTAAATTTTCATCATCTGTAAAATTTTTCCAAAATTTATTGTTTTCTTTCAATGATTTAGATGCATAATCTTCTGAAAAAGAACTAGAACTTTCAATAAATGTAAAGAAAGAAATTTCTGAAATTGTAACCGGCGCCCCAGAACTTAAGACTTCCGGATTTGAAATATCATTTATTACTAGTCTATAATAATTGAATAAAGTATTATTATAATTCATATCAATAATCGCAACGGAATTTCTATATTCCAGTTGTGAATTATTAATCAACACTGCATTTGAATTGTCTGCCCCAAAATCATTTTCAAAAGAACCCAATAATGTTATATTATTTGGTTTTCTTCGACAGCTACACTTTATTTTCATTCCATATCCAATTAAATTATTATCTGTTTTATCAGATAAATGATAATTATTTAACTGTATCCAATCACCTTTGACTGAATTATTATTATAATAACTCACAAATGTTGAATCTTCTATGACATTACCACTCGAATCATAGTTATATGCAGATTCCCATTCACCATTTTGTATAATATAGTCATCGTTACCTATTGCCTTAGAACTGGTAAGATATAGAGGCATTTCAATTTGTTCATTTACTGTATTACTTTCCCTATATCTCAAATAATTATTTCCCTTTATTCTACTTATATTATATGCATGATGATTTTGATGTCTACCTGGTTTAAAATCGGGCTCTTCTCCCTGAGCAATTTCAATAACTTTTCGTATATCAATACTATTACCTACATCTCTTCTAGATGCCATTACTCTTATTATTGTACAACTTAAAAATTTCAAATTACTTTATTTCATAATTTAATACATTCCCACAATCTCTTTGTTCCCAACATTTAATATTCAACTTGCCATTATGAGCCATAATATGACATTTTTTACACAATACTACTAAATTTGACACGATATCTTTATGATAATTACCAATAAATCCATCACTATTAGCCATACATTGCATATTTATGTGATGTGTGTCTAAAGGTAATGACATTTCATTTGTAGGTGAATAAGCACAAATTGCACATTCTGATAATAATACACTTCTATTATATCTAGATCTATTGATATCTGTACGTGTTGATGTTTTTGTTTGACAACGATCCATCATCTTCAAAAATTTATTATTCTTGAAAATTTTTTTAGCAACTAATATACCATAATTTCTTTCTGTTGGTGGACCAGATGTTAATTTTCTATCAAATACAAGACTATCTGATTCAATTCTCACTTTCAAATGACATATTTTTACATTTACAATCGGAGCTTCAATTAATTCAAATAAGTGTGTTGCAAAAATAAAACTAGATTTTTTTTCATTTAACCACAATAACATTGATGTTACAATTTGAGTAGCAGATTCTCTCTCGGTTGATGCACAAAATTCATCTGCTAATACTAATGAACGATTATTTGTATTAGAAACACATTGATTTGCTTCTCTTATTTCACATATAAATGAACTATGTGCTTCAAACAAATTATCAGTGTTACCAATACGAACTATTAATTTATCATAAGGACATAATTTATAATCTGAAGCAGGTACAAACATTCCTGATTGAGCCATTATAACAGATAATCCAACACTTTTCAACAAAGATGATTTACCAACAGAATTTACTCCATATAATAAATAGCTTTCCTTAAATCCAATACGAATATCATTTGGTATAAATGCTTGCTTCTCGATACTCAATAACTGTTCAATTATAGGATGACGAAGCTGTTTTGCATCTATATAACTATTTTCACATTCAACCAAATTGGGTTTTACATAATTCCATTCAATAGCTGATTTAGAATAAGAATAATAAACATCAAGCCATGCCATTGATTCAATTATAGTTGCAATACTTGACTCAAAATATGTATCATAATAAAAAAGAACCTTTTCAGATACTTTTTTTTGTGTTAAATCAATAATTTTTGTTTGTAAATCACAAAGTTGTACACTAATTTTCTTAACTCCATCACTACTGATTTTTGATACAGAAGTACTATTAGAAATTTCTAAATCAAATTTGTTGTTTTCTTTTAACTGTTTTGCAATTTTAGTCCCTCTTTTTTTTGTAGTTTCAAAAAAGAAACCATCTTTGTCAGTGTTCTTCAAATATATTGGTTCATTAATCAAATCACATAAATATGTTCTAATCGACTCAAGTTCCTGATTTAAAGATTCAGATTTTAAATACAAATCATCAAGCTCAGGAACTATATCTTTGTTAAAAACATTACCAGAAGATTTGCAATTATCAATACAAAATGTATAAATCAAATCACCACAATAATCTTTAAAATTTTGAATTATTTTGTCATTAGGTAACCAATAAATAGAATTATCAACATTTTTAAAAATATTTATCAATATATTAATATTTTCATTGATATTAACTATCCTAGGGATATCATTATAAACATTTATTTTACCAATCGCAAAACGTCTATAAAATCTATGTAAATCACAAATTTTTAAATATGTTTTTGTTTCATTTAGCAATTGTCTATTATTCACAAATAAATCAACAGATTTGTAACGTTTTTTCAGTTCCTCTATGTTATTAGAAGGATTTTTTAACAAATATTTTAACTTTTTAGAACCACCATATGTTAATGTTTTATCAATAAATTTAATTAAGTCATTACCTTCATTTGATATTACTTGCAGTTTTTGTAAAGCATGATTATAAAATTCCATATATTTAATTTGATTTGGACCATCAACAATTGGTCTTTGTAAATTTTTTACAAAAATTGGCTCATGATCTTTCAAAAAATCCAACATATATATTAAATTTACTATTTCCTGCGGCAAACATTTGCTTAATTCCAATGAATCAATCACATTTTCATAAATACTTAAATATTTTTTAAAATATTTACTTAAAATATCATTTTGCAGTAATGGTTTTAATAATTCATCAATTTTATCAATTTTATTGTAATGAAAAAGTATTTTCGAATTTGTTTCAGGTAGCTTAATATATTGTTCTGAAACAATATTCAATAATACTTCATTAACTCTATTTTCACTAATTATATCACCAATATTATCGAAAATATGATCAATTGTTTGGTTTTCTTCATTTTTAATCGATAACATACGGATTTCACCAATATTTGAATCATAAATTGTATAATAACCATAAAAATCATTGTCTTCAATTTCTATTAAAACAGACATTAAAATCGATTCTTTCGAATCATCGTCACTATCAAATACACATCCAGGAGAACTAATTTTTGTAACACCACGTTCAATTGGATCTTTCTTAATTTGATCAACATAAACAATTGTATAATTCTCTTTTAATAATCTTTTTTCAAATCTTTTATAAGAATGATCAGGAAAACCTGCCATAAGACATGATTTGTTGTTTCCACTTTTTTTTGTTGTAATACGAATTTGTAATATATTTTGACTAACTTTTATTTGTTCGTCTTCTTCATTCCAAGCATAAACTTCGTAAAAACTACCCGTTTGCATCCAAATAATTGTTTTTTCTCCGTATTTCTTTCTATATTCATTTGTTAATTCAATATATTCATCCACTAGTAACTGTGGCATTTTTACTACTATCAATAATTATTATAAATTTCGCTTTAAGTATATCAGTGATTTTTCAGAATCATTAGTCCAAGAAATTTTATATATATTATAAAAAATAGGAAATTCATATGTCCAGCAATTTTTTTCAATTAATTTACCAATTATTTTTACATTATGATGATCCGGAATTTTCATTCCACATAATATAGTTTCTTCAAGTTTTTCCCAATTACTTGAATCAATAATATTACTTTCAGAATAATGTTTTGCCAAAATTTTTCCTCGACCAAATACGCAAGTCAAATACAAATCACCAATTCCACACGATGACTCATAAAATGTGTGTTTTGACACATTATTACGAAGTTTTAAAGATAATTTATACATTTCATTTAAACCCTTTCTAATTAATAATGCAACACTATTTGGTTTATTTCCCAAAAATCCAACTCCAATTGCAATAATATTTTTTAAAATACCACATAATTCGACGCCGCATCTGTCGAGAGTAATTTGTGTTTTAAAAAAATCATTATTAAATAATTTTTTTACTAAATTTCCAGTTTCTAAATCATTAACACCAATTGTTGCTTCTGATAAATCTTTATTATCCAATGATGAATATAAATTTGGTCCACTTAAACAAATAACATTTGTTTGAAAATATTTTTCAATCAATTCACAAGTTGTGACTATTTCACCAGTTTGGTCTACAAAAACGCTTTTTACTAGACTAATTACTATTTTATTATTCAAATCAATTTTTTTTAGTATTTCTTCTAAAAAATTACCAGGAATCGCAATAATTATAATGTTGCTTTTATTTATTGCTATATTTATATTTGTATAAGCTTTGACATTTGATGGAAATTTTGATTTTATATAACTATTATTTGTCTTTTTTGTATTTATTTCATTAGCTATTTCTAAACGACGACACCAAATACATAATTCTTCAACTTGTGAAGCAACAACTAAAGCAATTGAAGAACCAAAACCACCACTTCCTAAAATACTTACTTTATTTTGAAACATAATATAAAGATTATTGAGTTATATATACTTATATAATGGCTGATTTCAGAACTCCTGTTGGTGCTGAAGAAGAAGTTGATTATTTAGAAGTTGATTCTGCGATTCCAGGACAAAATTATTGCTGTATTTCTTTTATTTCACCAGAGAAAGTCATTCTTCAAAAAGAAAAATTTTTCCTTAGAAAATTTTTGAACAATTTTGAAAAATCTGGAAAATGTCCGCATTTTAATGCAAAAACATTTGAAACTGAATATGATGATTATGTTGCAGTAAATGAAAAAGAATTAGATTCTGCTTATCATTCAGAAGTCGGCTTCAAAACATCCGTTCGTGGATTGAAAGTACGTGGTGTATATTCATCATATGAAGAAGCGGCAAAACGAGCAGAAACATTACAAAGATCGGATCGTTCTTTTCATGTATATGTTGGTCAAGTCGGTTATTGGCTTCCATGGGATCCCAACGCTGATAATATTGAAAATCAAGAATATATGGAAAAAGAACTAAATGAATTAATGAAAAATTATCAAGCAAATCAAGTTCAAAAGGATTTGTTTTATTCTAATCAAGTAAATGAAATGAAGAAAAAAACTGCAGCGGAACAAATTGCTAAAAAAGAAAAAATTGCCGCTGAAGCTCAAGAGTCTTAAGTTTTCTTCATATTTATAGCACAAATTTGAATATCATCAAAAATATTCGAAAAGTCTTCCCAGCTCATCCAAAATAACCCATCGTCATCTCTAGTATGCTCCAATTCCTTTCTTAATTTTGGCATATTTTTCCAATTTTTACATTGGTCTGACCATTGACCATTCCATTCCACGTCATTTCCCCATGGATTTCGAAGTTGAACTAATTTTAAATCGTCTCTTTCAAATACACGAATTACGGAATATGCATGTCTTTCTACCAACCCGTCTGATCTTCTCGCTTCCATGACATCACCACAAATGGCACCGCTAACTAAATAGTTGTTTTCATCACAAATTTTCATATAATTGAATAAATCCTTATCATTATTCTTAATATGCGAGCCGTATAACCACATATTTTGAAAATTAAATGGATCTTTTTTGGTTTTTTCAATTGCAATGTGGCGTTTTTCCCAAAGATTTTTATTTTTGTGCCAAAACTCCAGTTCTTCGCATCCAGTCAATGTAAGCCAAGCTAAAGCAGGATATCCTCCACTTAATTTAGAATATGATCCAGCAACCTTTGCAAATGCTTTTTCAAGCAACAAAATATATAACTCATTTTCATTAGGTTGTGCGAATAATGGTCTAGGTGTTTCAAACCATTTATTTTTTTTATTGCATGGAATACGATCGTCAATAGTTACTGTTATCCAATCCGAAATGGATGCATCATACAAAGAAATGTCATATTTTCCATTTTCAGAAATTTTATTTGTTTTAAAAATTTTATCTTGAAAATATTTGGGAAATTCCGCAATAGACGATAATGCAGCTAATAACCAACAATCACCGAGCGCGCCTTGCATAATATCGTTTGGCTCAACATAGTGAAAAAGAGTCATATATGAATCTGATGGTTGTAATTTAGTACCTCGAATCCATGACACTTCTTGTTGAACGAGTTCTCCTAGAGAATCATTATTTGCGTCGAAATCCTTATCACAAAACAAATCATTTTGTTCTTCTAATGATATATCATGAATTGTACCTTGATGACGCTTAACAACTAGACCTGATTTGGTCCAATCTGCATTTTCGGGCGAATTTTCTTCAGTAAAATCAGAACACATAAAAAACCGAGAAGAATTTGGATTATTTGAAATGAACCATTTACATGATTTATAATATAAATACATATTATCTTCAGCATTGAAGTAAATGCCATCTTTTAGTGAATATCCACCATTAATATTATAAAATTTAGAATAAACAACAACATGATTGGCTGGTTTGTTTTCGTCATCTTCATCTGTACTTTCTGGCTTTGGTTGTGGCTCTGGTTCAGATTCTCTTAGTATTTTTGCAGAAACCGAATCATATTTTTGCCAATTCATCCAACCTTTATAGAAAATCCAACCATTTGATGATTCAATATCTTCTGCTTCTAAATATGCATTAATTGAATATGAACCGCGTCGGCGTGAAATACAATAAAAATCTTTTGCTAATTTATAAATAAATAACTTTTTTCCGTTTTTTTTCTTCATGTAAACATCTTCATCAAAAAGTCCTTTTTTACTAGTTTTTTTATAACTGCCACCATATTTTTTAATATCTTGTATATTGTTAGTATTTAGAATAATTTCAGTCATTATATATATAAATATATGAGACATTATAACAAAAATACAATTTTAAAGTTTAGTCGCATTTTTCCAAAAAAGGATCTCCATCCTTTAATATCAAACTCGTTGCAATAATCAATGAAAATGTTAATCCTGGAAATACTAAATCAAAAGCAGAAATCATTATATATATTTATACAAATGTTAGTCTAAAAATCAATTTTTTAAAGTTATTTTATAATATTTGTTATATTAATAGATAATGGATAGAAGATTTATTTCCGATAAGCAATTTCTAAAACCAAATTCAAAATCTAATGATAGATGTGTAACTGAGACCGAATGCGAAAATCCGAAGTGCAGATGGGTATGTAAAGCGAAAGAATGCGCACAAAAATCTAGACCAGTGTGCGATAAACCAGTTTGTAAAGTTGAGTGTGAGCCGCATAGACCGTCCTTAAATGACTGTAAGATCCAATGTCCAGCGCCGTCGTGCAGGACCGTCTGTAAAAAATTGGAATGTGGTTACTCATGTTTCAATGAGTGTACTCGCATACCTTGTAAATACGTCTGCGAAAAAAAAGTTCCGAAATGTAAGGCTACGTGTGATCCGCCAAAATGCAACTTAGATTATGAATTTCCTGAAAATTGTCCGCGGCCGATTTGCAATATGGTTTGTGATTAGTGAATTTTATGAAAATATTCTCTCGTCCAAATTGGAGTTGTTCTTTTAGAACCTTTTTTTTGAATTTTTTTCGGTAATTCATATTTAATGGAATTGGCAACTTCTTCAGGTAAATATACATATAAATTTACTTTTCCTTTTTGATTCTTTGTTGAAACATAATTTTCACTTATTAGTTTATGCATTGGAATATCCCAATACCCAAATAGCTTATAAGACTTAATATGGTTTATGGCTAAATCATAATCTTTTCCATTATATTTTATGTTATAATTCTCTCTTTTGAAACTAACTTTACCTAAATCATCAACTTTACATAACAAATGCACTCTTAATATATCAAAATCATTTTCATTATATGGTCCATTAGTTTTCTTGCTTTCTAGATCTCTACCATTATTTTTAGCTAAATTTATTTTAAATCCAGTGCTGTTTTTTTTAATACAACAAACCTTTTCTTGAATTCTTGAATTATTTGCATCAATATAATCTACACAAGAATTTTCAATTTCATTTAAATCTCTTGTTACAGATTTAATAGGTAGATTTTTATGAGATTTATATAAACGATTTGCATAATCTTCTATAAACATAGTTGTGTTTAATTGTAAATTATAATAATCAAGAGTTTGTGTTTCATATTTTTCCAAATAACTTGTTAAAAATGCTTCTAAATTGTTAATGCTTTTTTTTTCATCATAACATAGCGCATTTTTGAAATAAGGTTTTTGGCTTTCATTTAATGTGAGTCCATGATTTAACAAGTCTTTTCCATGAAAGAACCAAATCTTTAATGGTTGTAAACAAATACAAATCAAAAGAGAATTTGGATAATGGTTAATGCGCTTAAATTGTGCTACTGGTGTTTTATTAGGTCCATCTGCTATTTGCTTAGAACACGATTTAATTTGGATTCCATAATATAAATTTTTTGTACAACTATTTTTCCTTTGAATAGCAATATCATTATGAGCTCCGTCGCGTATGAGTTTAATATTCCAATTATTTTCTAATAATTTTACCAATTTGCGTATCGCTTTGCTTTCACATTCGAAATTATGACCGCTTTTTAATAAACCTTCATCTCTTCTTTGTTTACCTGTTTTGCTTTCTTTTTCCTTTTTTTTCCTTTCTTTATCTTTTGCTCTATTTTCATTTTCACATTTTATTGCTTCTTGTTCATTAATAAAGGATTTATAACAGTATTTTCCATTTTCGTACCAATGTGCTCTCCATTTGTTCCAGCACTTACTAACCATTTTAATTTTTTATAAATATTTAGCATTCATTTTTTTTATTAATATGATCCAATTTGAATAATTGTTCGCATTTATATCTATTGCAATATTTAATTAAATTAAATTAAAAAATGTGCACAATAATTTTTAAGCATCTATTTGCCGGCACATGCGTAAATACTATTTTCAAATTTAATAGGATTTGTAGAATCTTCTTCAGAAAAAACTGCGTCAATTATTATATCAGCAATTTTGCTATAGCTAATTAATGCTGGCGGGTTCATGACAGTTTCCTTCAATTCATAATTATCAAAATTTTTATTGTTTCTTATGGCACCAGGTCTCAAAATTGTATATGTCAAACCAGAATTGACAATTTCATTTTCTCCGGCTACATGCCACTTAACCTGATTTGAAAACAATAAATTGAGCAAAACTGGCCAAAATGTTTTTTCTGGCAATCCGGTTGCCAATCCAGTGACTCTTAAAATTCGATTAATATTGTTTTTTTTACATGAATAAATAATATTTTTCATTGAAATATAATTGACATAATACGGATGATTTTTTTCACTTATTTTCCCATGTAAATCAAAGAAATTTAGTGTTTTAAGAGGATTACTAAATTTATTTATTCCATGCAAAGATATAACTGAACTACAGTCTTGCATTTTAGAAACTAAATCTGAATCTAAAACATCACCTTCAACAAATTCAGTATATTTTAGTTTTCCAAAAATATTTTCAGCTTTTGTTAAATTTCTCACCAAACACTTCGTCTTTACATTCCTATATTCGAGTTGATTAATAACATGAACACCTATTTTTGATGTTGCTCCAGTAATAAAAATTGGTTTGTTGAACATAAAACCATTTGTCAATGCAATTAAAAAACTTAAATTCAGTAATCTAAACATAATATTCTTAAATAGCAAAATGTCTTTAAGATGAATTATTTTTCTATTGTGTAGCGAGAATGAAGAATACAAAAAATGATAATACACAAAATCCTGCTCCGATATAGAATATTCTGTCCGCTTTCCAAAAAATATCTGACATAATTCTTAAAAAAATGTATAATTTTTCCCAAAATTCAAGATCATCGTCTTTAAGTTTGTCATATCTTTCAAATTCTAATAATTCCATGATAATTCTATGCCACGTTAAAACAAAATCATCAATTAAAGATCTAACACTTTTGTCTAAAAACGGATTTGGCGCTTGATAATTATCAAAATTTTTGTTTTTTGGTAATGTTGTTTCTTTCATTTCTTTTTTTTCATTAATATCTTTTTTATAGTCATCTGATTCTATTTTATTTAATTCTGAATATGTTGATAATACCATTTCTTTATTAAGTAATAATATATAATTTATACATAAAAATGATCAAGAAAATCTATTAAAATAGAAGTTAGTTTTTATGCATTATGGATACTGATTTTCTAAATGGCGAAATAATATGCCTTTATAATCAAAGAAAAGATGTTTATATATCAATAAATTCAATTAATGCTATTATTTATGCATCCTCCGATAAAGAAAGTAAGTTAGTTTACAAACAAAAAGTAAAAATTCCCGAATCTTCTCTTAAATTATCAAAAATTGAAAATATAGAAAATTCACCAGAAATAGTAAAATCGTTTTCAGAGTCTTATAAATTATTCGAAGTTAATATAGACGAAATTGTACATGGCGAATTGTGTAAGAATAGTTCAATTTTAACGGGAATATTGTTGTTAAACTCAAAAACGAGTTGGGGTATTAATTCTAAAGGTTACAAAAAGTACACGTTTAAACCAAGAGATTCTCAATATCCTAAATATATTGTTGCGTCAAAACTAAAATCTAACACGAATATTTATGCAAAAGTTGAAATACAAAAATGGGAAAAAACACAAGAAAATCCACAAGGAATATTTGTAGAAAAAATTGGAAATATTAATGATGAAAATATTTACGAAAATGTTATTGTATCGTCTCAAAATATAATTCCAAGAAATCAGAAAAGTGTTTTTAGAAAATTTAGTAAAACAGAATTGGTAAAAAATATTGATTATGAAGAAGATCTTACACAATTAAAGACATTTTCAATTGATCCACCAGGATGTCTCGATATTGATGATGCGATTTCAATTAGAAAAGTTGATGAAAATGTTGAATACATTGTGAATATTGCTAATCCAATAGAAATGTTTGATGTTTCAACAGATATTGACAATTGTGCAAAATTTATGACAACATCATTATATTCAGATGAAAAAATTTATCATCTGTTACCAGAAAATATTTCAACGAAAGAAGCAAGTTTATTACCGAATATTGAAAAAGGCGCAATTTCGGTAATATTTTCGAATATAAACGAAACAAAAATAGTAAAAACAAAAATCATTAATAAGAAAGCATTTTCATACGACGAATTCGATTCTTTAACAGAAGAAAAAGAAGAAATTTTTGACTATTTTCACAAATTATTTGGAATATTGCCGGAAGATTCACATGAGTTGGTTGAAAAATCGATGATTTATGCGAATGAAGCTGTAGCAAAATTTTTGGTTAGTCAAATTAATAAAGACACTTTATTGAGAAAAACAGTGAAAAATGGTGGAGCATATTATTTAAAATATAATGAAAACAATTCAAATAATCACGAATCTATTGGTGTGGATTTGTACACGCACTTCACATCACCAATCCGTCGCTATGCGGATCAAATAGTAATTCGTCAATTATTAGCAATAAAAAAGAATCTGAATTATGATGTTCCAGATTTGGATCTATTGATTCGAATGAATATTGTTAAATTCAAAGAAAAACGTTTACAATCTGAATTGAATTGGATAAAAATTGCTTCGAAAAACGAAAGTGTACAGCTATTCGGAGAACTTGCGTATGTTTCTGATAATTATGCACGAATTGATATTAGTTCTCCAATTGAAACCAGAATATTTATACCTGTGATTTCAAATAATATAACTGATATTATCAAAGTTTCTGATGATCATTTGGAAAATTTGACAAATAATAGTAAATTAGAATTTGAATCAAGAGAAGTAGTTATAAATTTATTTTGGATATTTTCAAAAGGACTTGAAGGTTTTCGGTTTGAATGGATTCAGCCACCAATTAGCAAATGGCTTGGTGAATGTGCTTGTTTTGAAGCCCAATAAAATGAGAGCTATTGCTCATAGCATCAGCATAACCTTGATTATATAGCTTTTCTGCAATTTCTGGACTATTAATTGTATCTAAAGAACTCGCAAAGAGAAGAACTTTTATATCTTCTGGAATGTTTTGAAAAGTATTTACTTTTATTTTTATCCATTCGTCACCTCTGTCTTCTATTGAATTCGGAAATCCGCCATCTATATATTCATTACCTTTGTAATTACGAGTTAAACTTCCAAATATACCTGGAATCCAACAAGATGCAATTATACATTCCAATAAATCTTCAATTGATGTCCAATTTGTAATATATTCTTGCTTCATTTCAAAAAAAGCAATTCTTGTCATTCTAATAGACAATCTATGATTAATTTTTTCAAATAAATCATCTTTTTCATTTTCACTTAAAATATTTTTCAAATTATTTATTAGTTTTTTTAGAGATTTTTCACTAAAAATAGATAAAAAAAGAAAATGTTCTTCTTTATTCATTGATGATAACCAATCTAAAAAACATGTTTCCCAAATCCTTTTAACTTGAAGACCAGTAGATAAAATAAATGCTGGAATTGAGCCACCAGATACACCACAAAACTCTACATTTGTCAAATCATAATTATTTTGTATATATTCAGCAATTCCCATATAATAATATAATAATCCACCAGAACCATGAAACACAATACCTTTTTTAATTTTGTGTAATATCATTATTTTGTATTATTTGATAATTTCATAATTATTAACGTAATATTTTTCACAATTTTGTTTATGTCACATTTTTTATTGGGGGGATGCGATTTAGAATATGTTTATGCTCATCTAAAATAGATTTGATAAATTTGTATCCTTCTTCGACTTGAATTAGTTTTCTTGCTCCGGTTAGAATGACTTTTCCTGATTGAAATACGAGAATAGTTACTGTTTTACATTCACCAGAACCATTACCATTACCTCTTCCGTTACATAATGTTAGATTTCCAAAATATTTATCGCATAAACATTTACCATTATTATGTTCAAAGCATAAATTGTGATAATATTTGATAATCACTGCAGGGTGCGTGCATGGTTCGAAAGATGACATAACTTTGTATTTTTGTCGAACTAAAAGATCAAGTTCATATCTTTTGATTTCATAATCTCCAGCAAAATCGCTGTTGATCATTACGGGATTTTTATTCGAAATAACAAAATCTTCTTTGCTGACACCGAATAATTCGATCATTTTGTCTTTGTTAAGATCTAGACTATCAATTAGTACTTTCATGGATTTGTCGATTTGATATTCCTTCGTGCAGCCTGCAATTTTGATTTTTCCTGATGTAAACATAAACATATTGACTTCAACTACAAAATCGAGATTTAGTTTCAAATCAATATTTTCAGTAGTTGAAATGAATAAGCTATGAGCATAACAGCCTTCTGGAAATTCAAAATGCAATTTATTATCGTTATATTCATTTTCACTAATTTCATGTTCAATATATTTGATTTGTTTTGTTTGATTTTTTCTTGTAACTGAAGTGAACAAAATAATTTTGTCTCCTGGTTTCGTTTTGTTTTTATCAAATGAAGCGTAAATTTTTTTGAATTGAAAAGCTGTTTGACCTTTTTTGTATTGATAAATATTTTGCAAATTCGTCAAATTTGAAACTTCTTTTGGAAATATGCCATCGGAAAAATCTGGTTCTACTTTTTCAACATTAACTTTCATATTATCAATGATTCTGATATAGAAACTGATTTGGTTTCTAAAATTTTTTACTTGGGATGTATTGTTGTGAGATCGTCTAAATACCAGTTTTTTACATAATCCTTTTGTTTGTCCTCTTACAGAAATTTTGATAATTCCATTGATTGGATTATCGTAAGAAATTGGTTCAATTTTTTCATATAGTTCATCTAATTTATTTGGATCAATTTTAATATTTGTTTCTAGCATATACACAAGAGTGCTAATATTAATATTTTCATTAATAGTAGTATAATTCATCTTAAACTTTAACAATTTACTTTATCTGCTTTATTCTTAATTAATAAATATTGATTCATTTTTATATGTTTAATAAGGTAATAATGAGTTATTTATCACAACTATTAATAGAAGCTATATTTGTTGGAATAAGTTTAATATTGGTTGGTAATGTTGTTGGATTTTTAGTTGGTAAATATTATATTAAACCAGAATTACCGATTGAATGTGCAAATTACAATAAATATCATATAATGGAAGTTACTTTGTTTTTAACTGGATTTTTACTACATATTTTATTTGAAATAAGTGGTTTAAATAAATTTTACATTAAAAATGGTGCATCAGCATTATAAATAAAGTGTAAAGTGTTTAATATATTTAATAATAAATTGATGCCAAGTTATTGGGATGAAAATTTTGAAGACTTTAATCAAGATTGGGAACCAGTAATAATTAAGAAAAGTGATAAAAACGAATCTAATCAAAATGAATCTTTTGTAATGCCAGTTCATAGAAAAATCAGCAACGCTCGATCAAATAATAATTATACTGTTCATGAATTTGCTCAGTTAATTCATATGAAAGTGAATGATTATATTAAATTAGAAAATGGCAAAATAGAACCAAACAGCCAACAATTAGCTAAAATTAGAAAATATTTAGGAATAAAAATATGAAAAAACTTTTAATTCTAAATTTGTTGGTTAAGTATAATAATGGCAAAGTGTGCAGTCGGTTCTTGGACTGCGTCATTTGTTAAATGGTTCGATTTTTTGGGTGCATTTTCCTTCGCCTTCTTTGGTTGCATAATATGCGGAATTCTAATGGTAAATCCATTTATGCTAATGTCTCCACCAATTGCTCTTGGAATTACAATTGGATTTATAGTCGTGCCTGTATGTTTTAAAGCATTATCATCAATGTTTATTCAGGGCGGCATGCATCCTACATGGACTCTTCTTTATTGGACAACATTAATTTATATATCTTTTATTGTTTCATTTGCAGTTGTATTTTATATGAAAATTAAACCAATATTGGGAACAATTTTGAATCCATCTGCAATAAATCAATTACAAGAATGTGTTAAATCAATAATAGAGGGAAAAGCAACGAATATGTTGAATAGCCAGTTAGATGCAGCGACCGCAAATGTAACAGCACAAATAAACAATAGTATAGCAAATGCAGCGGATGCTGCCTCACCAATAAATGCTGTAAATAATGTTGCTTCTAACATGAATCCTTCTACAGGTAGAATATCATAATAAAAATATTATATCACTTAATGGAAAATCTATTAGATTGGTTGATTATTAGTCTTATATTTATTTGTATTGGATTTGTTGTATATTATTACAAAGAACAAATAACTAATATTCTAGGAACTCCTGTTGCACCATTGGTTGAAAATGAACCAAGTTTTGATGATCCACATTCTGCAACTCCTCTTAGTCAAGTAAATGTTCATTCAAATAAAGAAGTATTTCATGTAGCCGGAAATCGTGTAGAATATGATAAAGCTGAAAAAGTATGTTCACAATATAATTCTGAATTAGCAACTTATGATCAAATATTGCATGCTTATCAGCATGGTGGTGAATGGTGTAATTATGGTTGGTCAAAAGATCAATTAGCGTTGTATCCTACTCAAAAAAGTACTTGGGAAAGTATTCAAAATGCACAAGATGAAAAAGATAGAAATATGTGTGGTCATTATGGAGTTAATGGTGGGAAATTTGATAAAAATATGAAATTTGGTGTTAATTGTTATGGTGTTCGTCCAAAAGAACCTGAATCAGATTTTATTCATCCTGAATTACCAAAACAAAAAGAAATTGTGTATGAAGAAAAAAAGGAAGAACCAATTGATGATCTTGTTGTAGTACCATATAATAGAGTTAGATGGCAAAGAGACAAACATCCTGTTATGAATTAAAATTATTCATCATCAGATTCTGATTCAGATTCAGATTCATATTCTTCTTCGTCATCATTTACAATAAAATCATGAATACTATCATCATCATCAACTTCTTCTTCGGAAGACCATGAATCATCAGAACCAAGATCTTCAAATCCTCCAAAATATTTATTCAACAATGATTTATATTCATCCATGGAAATATCGACTTGCTTATTATCATTGTGTCCGATAACATATATATTACCAAAATACAAATCTTCTGCTATTGGGGGTGGCAATTCGTTTTTATTTTCCCAACCCGCTTCTCCATCACTCCAAGCATAAATTCCTGCCATTTTGTTATTAAATTCAAAATCGTGAACTTTAATTAATTTACCATTCCCTTTCGAACGTTTATAACTTTTAGGAATATTTGATATTGATAGTTCTTTATTAATATTTTCAATTGAATCCATCAAGAATTCTGAAGCAGTACCAGTGGTTTTCAAGCAAATTGCGGTTTTCTTAATAATTGTTTTGGTCATTTTTATTATACCTTAATTATTTAACTGTTTATATGTGTTCATTTTTTTGAATATTGTGTTTAATAATTATTTTTTAAAAATTGTTCTGTGTATCTAATTACATCCAATGGAATATGATTTTGTAATACCATATATAGCCTATATTTATAGCGCATTTCGATAGTAAGATTATGATATGATTTTTGTAATTTTTCATTATAAAACCAATAATCAGGATATCTACTTATAATATAGTTTTTAACAAATGTATTATTCCAATGTGGGTTTTGAAATTTTATATTATTTTCAATATTTTTCAAATTGTAAGATGCGTCTTTTTGATAATTAATATTGCGTTTTATTAAATATTTCATGAGTTGTTCTTTTGATAATTCGTTATTATACATTATTTATAAACAATAAAGAAGCATTTATTTTCTGAAAATACTAAATAATTTTTTACTTTTATCATAAGTTGCAATTTGTGTAGGTCTTCCTAATGTGACACTATCTTTATCATATAATTTATGATTTTTTGGATTTAGTAAATATTCGTTATTATGAAATCTTTTAGGAATCCATTTTTTTTCTGGAATAGTGATTAATTTAAGTTTAATTTCTGGAGTTTTATTTATAATACTATTTTCTAAATGTTTTTCAAATACTGGATGATAAGAATTATTTTCAAATTCATAGCAACTAATTGGTTTATGTAAATAACAATCAATAGATGCTGATTTCAAGCAATCTAAGAATTTTTCATTAATTGTTTTTTTTCTGTTAGCAGTTTCTATAATTACTTCATCTGATGTTTTGAAATCGTCACTTGCACTAATTGTTTCAAAAGAAGCTTTAAGTTTTTTATCTGACTCAATATGTTTTAATAGATTTTTTCCAAATATTGTTGCATATTTATATACGGTAACATTTCTTTTTTCAACTGGTAATGCAACATGAGAATTCATTCTTTCAACTCTACCAATAACTTGATCTATTCGTATTTCTGACCAATGATGTTCAACGACATGTATTTGTCGCGCATTTTTGAGTGTAATTCCTTCTGCGCCTGATGCGGTTATAAAAAATGATTTAATTATTTTTCCGTCATAATTATTTTTAAATGGTAAAATGTTTTTCAAATCAGATGGTAAATCATCAAATTCGCTATTAAATATTTTTCTTATTAATTCTCTATTTTTGTCATCTTTTGTTCCGTATAAAACATATGATTTATAAGGTACATAACCATCCAATGACCATTTTTTTGTTTTTTCATCATATTTCACGTTAAATGGTTTCCATTCAAATCGTTTCAATATACTAAACATAGAATTTATGCCTTCTCTATTTTTAAGATGACTATATACAACTGAAGTACCTTCGCATTTTTCTATTCTATCTTTTATTAGCATATATTTTGGCGATAATTCCAAACACGCTGTTTCTGCATTTTTATCATCTTTTATAGAAAACAAGTATGTATCAAATTTATTTTCTAATTGTTGTAATAATTCTTCTTTATTATTTTTTGTTATTTTTTCGTCATTGTCTATTGATGATGGATATACAAAATTACATAATGCTGCAGAGCGAGCTCTATATGTATTAGTATTTTTACCATCATCTTCAAATATAGATTTTGTTTTTCTATTATTTGCGTCGATTATTATTTCTTTAATTCTTTCTTTTTCATATTGAATATATTGAGTTTTTGTCATTTCTAATTTATCTATTGGATTATAAATCATTTTTGGAAATGCATTTGATTTATTTTTCATATCTCCGTAATACGATACCATTCCTGCAATTCTTCTCATAAATAAATCTTTGTTAATAATATTAACTCCTTTTATAAATGATTTATGAAAATCTTCGTTTGTTGGAAATAATATTTCCTCATCAATTTCTGAATATTCAATTGAAGCATTAGTTGGAGAACTTGTAATGTAATTTTTGAATTTTTTAATCCATTGTAAACAATTTTTTGGTGCTTGTTTATCTTTTAATATTTCATTGTCTTTGATTTTGAATCCATAAGTTGTGTTACATAATTCAATATTGATTTTATCTTTTGAATAATCATTAAAATTTATAAATTCTTGATATGGAAATTTTTTTAGATAATCTTTTAGAATCGAAATATTATTTTCATCTTTGTATGAAATTGTATATTTAAAAATAGAAGTTTTACCTTTCAAAATATTGAATAATACGGAGAATTCAATAGGATGATTCATAACAGGTGTTCCGGATAAAAATATAAATCTTGCATTTTGTGCATCCATAAACAGTTCATACAATAATCTACCACGAATATGTGAATTCATATTTGTTGGGTCATTGATATAGTTTGTCATCATCGATATAATATTGTGTGCTTCGTCGACTATAACAAGAGAGTCATCCAAAATTCTGTCTTTTTTCATTTTTTCTAAATGTTCTTTATTAACTCCATTATAGTGTATTAGTGAATATTGTTCATCAATTTTATGTTTGATTTGTTCTTTTATTTGTTTTTGGAATTTTTTACTTAATTTAGAATAATTAGTTGATTTTGTAGAATCTGCAACCCATCCACCACCTAAATCTTCTAAAATAGCTTTTGGTATAATTTTATTTAATTCATCTTTTGTTGTATCATTATATTTCTTAAATACCCAATGGCGTCTTGGTGCAATATATATTTTGTTTGCACATTTTTCTAATTCATGAATGAAATTATCTTTTAATGAACCTGGTAAAAATACAACAGTTTTTCTGTCATGTTTTAGACCTTCTGATATTGAAATTGCAGAACATGTTTTTCCAGATCCAAGTCCATGATAAAGCAAAACCCCTCGAAATGGTGTGTCAGGACTAATGTATGATTTAACTATTTTTTGATGTTTTAATAATTTAATTTTGTCTTCTGAATCATGTTCACTTTCAGCATGTTGTTCTAATGCTGCATCTGTTACTTTGCTAAAATTTTTTGAAGACAATGGTGCCCAAATTATTTTATCTTTTTTCATCTTATTAACTTTAAAAATATTATTAGTTCAATTCAGATTACCTAACATTTTAAAAATATGTAAAAAAATGATTAACTAATATTTAATTTATTAAATAAAGCATAATGAAGTTTTGCGACATTTGTGAAAATTTATTAGTTTTGTCAAAATCAAAATCAAATGATGATATTCAATATATTTGCCGTTCGTGTAAAAAAGAATTTCCGTGTGACGATACAGTAAATACTTGCGTATATCAGAAAAATTATGGAGGAAATGTTGATATTTATTATGAAATGTATGTGAATAAATATACTAAACATGATCCTACATTGCCACATTTAAATAATATGCAATGTGCAAATCAAGATTGCATTACAAATCAAGAAGGTTCTAATGCAAAATCTGACATTATTTATATTAGATATGATGAGTCTAAAATGAAATACATTTATTTATGTTGTAATTGTGATAAAGCCTGGATTCATCCAGAATATCAGAAAACAGTATTTATACAACAATAATTGCATATAAATGTTTCATATCTTTTATTAGACTAATATTAATAAGATGAATATATGTGAAATAAGAGAGGCATATATTAATTCATCTTATCCATCTTCAGATATAACTGATTTAATAGACAAAATATGTATAACTGTTAGTAAAATTAAAAATAATAAACAATCTGATAAATCAAATTTACTAAGTATATTCAATATAATTTCAAATTCTAACAAGAATAATATTTTAATTAAATTTGAGAATTTTGTAACTAAATGGAATGATGAATGCAATTCTGTTTTTTTAGATGTAATATGCAGACAGCATTTGTATACAGATATTTATATTGAAATGTTTAAAATTATACCAGAAGAATATCAAAATAAATTAGTAACAAAACTATTGTCTTTGAATACTGAAACGTCAACATCTAATGAGTTAAAAACTGTTGGTTTATTTTTAGCAAAATGGTTTATATATATAAAAAAAGATAGTAATTCTATTTACAAATATTATTCAGATGAATTAGAAGATAAAGCACCTTTGGTTATAAATTCATTTATAACATTTTGTAAACAAGGTGAAAGTGGATTAATTCCAACTAAAATTTATAATAAAATAAAAAAAATCAAACTTTCAACATCTTCTCAATTACTTTTATATGATTTAGAAGATTTAATGGACAAAGAATCTTGAGAATCAAAATAAGTGATATTAATAATACATGTCAAGTCAAAGCAGAAAAGTATTTTATAATTCAAATTCTGCAGAAAAAGAACCATATTCATGGAAGGAAATAGATGTCATTATTGGTGGTTATAATGATAGATTTGGTTCTAATGTAGCAATTGACAATAATACTGTATTGATTGGATCACCAAATTTTAATAATAATCGAGGTATTGCATATATTTACGATTTTAATGAACTATCGGTTCCAATAGCCACACTTGTATCAGATAATAGCAATACAAACGAGTCTTTGTTTGGCAATTCTGTTGCTATATTTGATACACATGTTGTAATATCTGCACCTTATGAATCTTATGATGATTTACAAAAAGCAGGTTCTATTTATATTTTTGAAAAGAATAATTCTGGAAATTGGATTCACACAAAAAGAATAACTAATCCATCTCAAAAAGAATATGATTATTTTGGACATTCAATTGCAATTCACAAGAATAATATTGTTGTTAGTGCAATAAATAATGATGGCAATGACAGAAGTGGTTTTGTATATGTTTATAATATTGATGATTATAATAATGTTAATTTAGAATCAACACTTATATCTAATTATAGTGATGATTCTTTTGGATCTTGTATAAACATTTATGATGATTTGATTGTAGTTGGTGCTCCAAGGTCTAATAATTCAAAAGGAACGGTATATATTTATCGTTATAATGATACTTTATCGTGGATTTTAGAATATACTTTGGGAAGTTTATTTTCAAAGGAAAATAGTTTTTTTGGTTTTTCTTTATCATTATATGAAACGAATTTAATAGTTGGATCTTATGGGCAGGATAGAATAGAAATTTTTAATTTAGTATCATATTCAAATCTTATTCATTGGTCAAACACTCATACTATACATTTAGATAATAACTCTTTATTTGGTTATAGTGTTATTATAAATAATAATTTTATAGTAATTGGTGCTCCTAATTCTAATTTTGATGAAGGTGCTCGAGCAAATGCTGGTGCAATTTATTTATATGAGATTAGTGGAAATGTTTTAGTAAATGAAAAATATTTTATAGGAAATAATTCAAGCAATAGTTTTGGAACAAATATTGCTTTAAGTAATAATAATCTAGTAGTATCGGATCCAAACGGAGTTAATGATGATTTTTCATTTCGTCCTGTATATTTTTATAATTATAGTCCTGGATTTTTATATCCAGAACCAGAACCAGAGCCAGAACCAGAGCCAGAACCAGAACCAGAACCAGAGCCACAACCAGAGCCACAGCCTGAACCAGAACCAGAACCAGAACCCGAGCGATCGCCAGAACCAGAGCCACAACCAGAACCAGAGCCACAACCAGAGCCACAACCAGAACCAGAACCGGCACCAGAACCTGAGCCTGAACCAGAACCAGAGCCAGAGCCACAACCAGAACCAGAACCTGAGCCTGAACCAGAACCACAACCTGAACCAGAACCAGAACCAAATCCAGAGCCATCTCCAGAACCAGAACCAGAACCTGAACCAGAACCAGAACCAGAAATAGTTGTTATTGATAATGTAGTAATTTATTGGAACAAAATAGATGAAAGCGGAAATTTTGTAAAAGATTATAGTATTTATAATTATGGTGAAAATGGGATAGTTAGTTTAGAAGCTTTAAAAATTGTTGAAGATGAATATGAAATTTTTACTATAAATGATGTTTATATTGGAATCAAAACAGTTAAATCATATTTTGGTGATAATAATAATTTGAATAAGTATTGGTGTGATGATTTGGACGACGACAATGATTTTATTAGAATAAATTATGATAATTTAGATATTAATCATTATAGTTTTGAACTAATAAGATTAAATTATAATGATGATAACGATGATTTTAATAAATTTCATTTAGCTCATATTTCACAAGGCAAAAAGAGATTTGTTGTTCAAAGTTCTATTGAATTTGCATGGGGACCTGTATTAGAATTTTCAGAAAATTATCCGAATGGTTATTTTAGTTTTGCATATAGCAATGATATTTCTCGTGTTCCGATAAATGTTTGGGATATATTAGCAATTCCTCCACCAGAACCAGAACCAGAACCAGAACCCCAACCAGAACCAGAGCCTGAACCAGAGCCACAACCAGAGCCAGAACCAGAGCCTGAACCAGAGCCAGAACCAGAACCAGAAACAAATATTTTTATTTATTTTGCAATAAATACATATACAGCATATACAACAAATGTTGCAAATAATTTTGCATTAATAGAAAATATTAACAGTCCTTCTATTAGTGAACCACAAGCAATGAAATATAGTGTGTTAGATGTATCTGGAGCTGGATTTTATGAATCTGATGCAAGTTGGACAAATATAGAACAAGAATTGACTCAAAATTTCAACATTGGTAACACAATTTTAACTTGGAAAGTATACGATGAATATGATAATGAAACTAGTGCTCAAGTAAATATTAATGTATATGATGCTTTTGGACCAATTTTTAATAATTTAGAATCTAATTATACATATAATACAGATTTTACAATAGATGAAGACAATAATATTTACAATGGTTCAATTCCAATACCGTCTGCATATGATGCAGTTGATGGTTGGTTAAATAAAATATTTTATAGGAAAAATGTAAATGAATTGGGTTACACAGATTATGTTGAAGTGACTACTGATTCAAGTGGTTCAAAAACATTAAATCTTGATTATTATTTAGGTAATACAATAATAGAATGGAAAGCTATTGACAATTCGAATAATCTAAATTTTAATACTGGTGTTTCGACTATAAATGTTCTTGATGGTTTTGGACCTTCTTATGATAACAAAGATATTGATTGGACTAAACAAAATATTTTTGCTATAACTAGTCATACTAACATATATAATGATGGTAGAATTGAAGTACCACGAGTATATGATGCTGCAGATAGTTGGTTAAATAATTTAGAATATAAAAGAACTAAAAACGTGTCAATCGATTCTAGTGGCAATGATTCTGTTTCAGATAATGTTGTGAATGCGGATGATGATTTTGTTAAATTAAATACTTTACCTGGTGGGATTCAAACATTTAATCATAATTGGGGTCATGGAACAACAATTACAACTTGGAAAGCAATAGATTCCAAAAATAATGTTGAACAAAATGCTGGAGAAACTACAATAATTGTAAATGATAATTTTGGACCTTTGTTTGGTGCTACTAGTGATGATTGGTCTTATGATGATTGGGATAATAGTCATAACTTTTCATTAACCAGTTATACAAATAAAATTAGTGAAGAAATAACTTTACCAACTGCTTATGATGCTGTTTGGGGAGAGATTACTAAATTTAGTTATGACATAAGTGGTGGACAGGCAAACCCTCAATCTATTTCTAGTTCAAATGAAATATCTAGTAATCCACAAATCGAGTTTACTGTAATTACTTCTAATCTAGAAGGACCAGATAGCTCTGGCGAATCAAAATACCAAAAATATACTATTGATTGGCATTGTAAAGATAATGATAATAATACTGAAGCAAACGAGGCAATAACAACAATTAAAATAAAAGATGAATATGGTCCAATTATTGTTGGACCCGACGATGATGAGGCAATCGCGATCCAGGGTGCTGCAGACCCAGAAAATCCTAGTGAATGGTATGCATCTTTAAGAGCAGATACTAGTTCTTCACATCCCGAACACGTGGGACATATAGATAAAGACACTGTGTATCTTACTATTGATAAACCAAAAGCATTTGATAATGTTGATGGAGAAATTACTAATTTTGATTATGTATTAACCCCTGCTAATCGGTTAGCAGATGTAAGTGGTTCGTTGCCTGATACTGGTTCTGTTACTGCTAGTAGTAGTCTTGTTTTAAAATTTAAATTAAATAGTGCTTATTTTGAGCCAGATAGTTCTGGTAATATCCATCAAGAATGTGAAATTAATTGGTCATGTGTAGATGCTGCGGGTAATGATAATGAAAATACTGCTACTACTACTATAAGAATATATGATACAACTACGCCGCAGATTGATACTAGTGGTGCTATTTATGAGGATGCTAACAGCCAATCTGTGTTAGAGGGACAACGTAAAACACAAATATCTATAGCTTTGCCAAGAATAAGTGATAATGTAAGTAATGGATTAGGTGATGGTACTGGCGGTACAATTAGATTAGAATATAAAATATTTGATCATACTTGGAGTAGTGCTTTTGGTTGGGAATCAGATGATAAGCTTGCTAATATTTCTGATAATAAAAGCGTCGGTACAAACATAACATCACCATTAAATATTAAGTTTGTATTATCAGCTGCAAATATACATACTATTCGTGAGGCTAAGATTGCAGAAGACGATACAAGTGATCCTAAATATGAAAATTTTTATATTGCTTGGAAAGCAACTGATAATGCAGATAATTCTTATGTAACAGAGCAATTAGTTCAAATTAAAGATGTTACAGTCCCGACTCTAACTGTTGACCACATAAGTGTATCTGCCGCAAGTAATAACTATGTTAACACATTAGAGATAATATTGCCAGACTTAACTGATAATTTGAGTACTGAATTTGGACTTCAAAGTGACGGTAACATTAAATTGGATTACAGAATATTCGATTATAGTTGGATTGAATCTGATGGTTGGGAAGAAACAAATAAGTATGCAAATGTGAATTTACATGAAGGTACAGATATTTCAGGAGCTTTTTATGTAGATTTTACATTATCTGGTGAAAATATATTTGCAATTAAATCTAATTATGAAAATTTTTATATTTATTGGAAAGCAACTGATAGTGCGAATAATATTTCTTATAAAAAACAAGAAGTCCGAATTACTGATAATACTGCCCCAACTCTAACTGTTTCTACCATAAGTCCTACCGCAGCAAGCGATAATATCGTCACGGAAGTCAACATAGTTTTACCAACAATAGTCACAAATAATAATTTAAATACTGCATTTGGATCTCGAAGTGATGGTAAAATTAAATTGGATTACAAAATATTCGATCATACTTGGATTGAAGACAATGGTTGGAATCCATCCGAAAATAAGGATGCAAATGTGAATTCACAATCAGGTGTAGATATTTCTGGAGCTTTTTATGTAAATTTTACATTATCAGCTGCAAATATACATACTATTCGTCAGGCTAAGATTGCAGAAGGCGATACAAGTGATCCTAAATATGAAAGTTTTTATATTTATTGGAAAGCAACTGATAGTGCTGGTAATTTTTCTTATACAGTACAAGACGTCATAATTACTGATAATACTGCCCCAGATCTAACTGTATATGATGTTAGTGGATATGCAGAAAGTGATAGCAATATTAAACAATTAACTATACCTTTACCAGATTTAACTGACAATTTAAGTAATGCATTTGGATTTCAAAGTGAAGGTAACATTAAATTGGATTACAAAATATTTAATTATACTTGGGATGATTCCAATGGCGACAATTTTGATAGTGATTCTAAACTTGCTGCTGCCGATCCAAATACAGGTACCGATATTTCAGGAGCTTTTATTGTAAATTTTACATTATCTGGTGAAAATATATTTGCAATCACATCTAATTATGAAAATTTTTATATTTATTGGAAAGCAACTGATAGTGCGAATAATATTTCTTATAAAAAACAAGAAGTCCGAATTACTGATGATACTGCTCCAGGATATACAGCAGAATCAACTACAAACACAACCGAGGCAGAATCAGATAATAATACAGAAATAATTTTATCTAGATTAGTTGTATCTGATAATGTTGGTGTGAAATCTTTAAAATATAAGAAAGAAACAGCCACTTCTTGGTCAGACTGGCCTAATTCAGACTGGCCTAATGGAGTTACTGGTGATGAAAGTACACGTATTGGTGGTTATGCATTAACTCCTGCAAATTTAAGTGACACAGTTAAACATGAAGATTTTTATATTGACTGGCGAATAACAGATTATGCTGGTAATATTACGGAATACAAGCAAACTATAAGAATTACTGACAATACTCCTCCAGGATATACAGCAGAATCAACTACAAACACAACCGAGGCAGAATCAGATAATGATACAGAAATAATTTTATATAGATTAGTTGTATCTGATAATGTTGGTGTGAAATCTTTAAAATATAAGAAAGAAACAGCCACTTCTTGGTCAGACTGGCCTAATGCAGACTGGCCTAATGGAGTTACTGGTGATGATAGTACACGTATTGGTGGTTATGTATTAACTCCTGCAAATTTAAGTGACACAGTTAAACATGAAGATTTTTATATTGACTGGCGAATAACAGATTATGCTGGTAATATTACGGAATACCAGCAAACTATAAGAATTACTGACAATACTCCTCCAGGATATACAGCAGAATCAACTACAAACACAACCGAGGCAGAATCAGATAATAATACAGAAATAATTTTAGAAAGATTAGTTGTATCTGATAATGTTGGTGTGAAATCTTTAAAA
>Ga0209433_10000043_pt1 | contig 36006 bp, 33 predicted proteins | sample METZYME_5_50m_FD_187552 | JGI IMG/M metagenome (GOLD analysis project Ga0209433, IMG submission 187552) | Marine microbial communities from oxygen minimum zone in mesopelagic equatorial Pacific - METZYME_5_50m (SPAdes) (version 2) | ecosystem: Environmental > Aquatic > Marine > Oceanic | place...
TGGCGTTGGAGAAGGAGCCTCCAGAAATCGTTTAGGATTGACCCCAACTTCTTTCATCCAATTCAATGGGATATATAATCGCCCCTCCCGAGCATCTTCTCCTATATCGCGAGCAATATTGGTAAGTTGCATCGCAACCCCCAAGTCGCATGCGCGCGCAAGAACGTTGGAGTCACGTTGACGCATAATTACACACATCATTACCCCAACTGCTGAAGCAACCCTTGCTGAGTAAGCGACTAATTCTTCAAAAGTTTTATATCGCCGCTCCATTGCATCCCAAACTAAGCCCTCTATAAGCGCTTCTGGTAGCGCTTTAGGCATCTGGGTTTCCTCGACCATTCTCGTGAAAGCACGGTCCATTGGAAGATTTCTTGGCTTACCAGAGTAAACCTGGTCTAACCTTTCAACGAGGTCAAAAACTGAAGCAGATTTATCTTCTTTTAAATCTACTTCATCATCGGCCAATCTACAAAAAGCATATAGCGCTAAACAAGAATTACGAACATTACTTGGTAAAAGTTTCGAGGCTGCATGGAAACTGAGAGAACCATTTTTAATAGCTCGTTCGCAATAGTCTAAATCATCTTCTCGACCACTTGACATATCAACTGCCTCCCGTCACTGGATCAGCAACAAGCTGGGCTAACACTTCTGATGATGTAACAACACTTGGAATGCCTGCGCCTGGATGAGTTCCTGCCCCAACAAGATAAAGGTTTTCAATTTCTTCACTTATATTGTGAGGTCTAAACCATGCAGATTGAAAAATTCTAGGTTCAAGAGAAAATCCAGAACCGAAAGGGCTTAAATAACGGTCCTCAAAATCTTTTGGAGTTAATATATGCTCTGCAACAATGTGGGCAGAAAAACCAGGAATTGTTTCTTCTAAAACGTTTCGCATTCTATTTTTATAGCTATTAACTTCTTGAAGCCAATTGATTGGGGTTGCCGTTTTAAGATTTGGAACAGGTGACAGAGCGTAAAAGCAGTCATCACCTTTCGGTGCTACGCTTGGGTCTGTGATTGATGGGCGATGAAGATAAATTGACATATCATCCGCCAAAAAACACTTATCAAAAATATCGCTCAGCAATCCACGATAACGAGGACCATTCAAAATTGTATGATGCCCAACATCCTGCCACTTATCTCTGGTACTTCGGGTGCCAAAATACCAAACGAAAAGTCCCATTGACCACCGCGATTTTTTTAACCTTTTTTCCGACCACCGCTTTTTTTTATGCCGCCGAAGAAGTTTATTGTAAGTCCAGCCAGGATCTGCATTGGAAACAACAATTTCAGCATTTAGGTGTACCCCATTTTCTAATATGACGCCACTAGCTCTCTGATTATTTTGAGTTATAGTCTCAACATTTGAATTTAATAGGACCTGACCACCCTGCTCCTTCACCACACTAGCCATTGCATCGGCCAAAGCTTGGACCCCACCCTTGACGTAATGAACACCAAAAGCCTTTTCCAAATGACTGACCAAAATATACATTGAGGTTACATTCCTTGGATCTCCACCAATAAAAAGCGGGTGAAAGGACAAAGCCATCCTGAATTTAGGATCTTTTACTCTAGTGGACACATGCGCATATACGGATCGATCAGCTCTCAATCTTATAAATCCAGGGAGTTCTTTTAATAAATCCCAAAGCTGGTTCATAGGCTTTCTGCCTAAGCCCTCGAAACCAAAAACATACCGTTTTTCGCAATCTTTAAGAAATTTTCTGTAACCCTTTAAATCTTTCGGAAAGTTTTTAGAAACTTCTGCAAGCATATCTTTTTCGCTACTTCGAATTTGAAAACGGGTTCCATCTTGCCATCGTATTTCGTAAAAAGGGTCCAATGGCACTAAATCAACATCTGCTGCAAAGTCCCTTCCGCAGTCTTGCCAAAGCTTTTCAAAAACTTGCGGAACTGTCAGTATTGTTGGCCCTAGGTCAAATCTAAAACCATCTCTCGACACCGATGAACCTCTCCCACCCACTCGGTCCAATCGATCAACTACTGTGACAGAGTACCCCTTTGAACCCAGTCGCATCGCAGCCGATAAACCTCCCAATCCAGCTCCTATTACCACAGCGGCAGGTTTAGCAGGTGACATCACTGGTATTTTAAGATTTGGCTCTAAACGTGTCATATTAAATTGACAATACATCTGTCCATTTTATTTTACAATAGATGTCTTTTGTGGTTCACTACGGGCAATCCCTGCCATGTTTTGTAAATCGGAGGCATATTATACAGACGGTAACTATAAGCCTTTATCGTTTCGACGGAGTAATGCGCCAACTTTGGGCCTTTACCATGATGGGACTCGCTAGGCAAAAACTCAGAAAGTTAAATAATTTGCGCTTCTGGAAGCTCTTAGGCTCCGGGACAGACCAAGGATTCACGCCAATTCCTAATTTAGGGGTCTACGCTATATTGTGCGTATGGGATACCTCAGAGGAAGCATTGGAATTTACAAATAATTCTAAAATATTTTTGCGGTATAAATCACAATCAGTTGAGCATGCAACAATCTATATGGAGGCTGTCTCTTCTCGTGGCAAATGGTCTGATAACGAACCATTTTCCGTTACTTCTACGGAAATAATAGGTCCAATTGCGATCTTAACTAGGGCTACTGTTCGATGGACAAAACTAATAAATTTTTGGCAGCAGTCCCCTTCGATTAGTCAAAGAATAGGAAATAATACTGATGTAATGTTTAAAGTTGGATTGGGTGAGGTTCCATTGCGCCAACAATTAACTTTTTCGATCTGGCCTAATTTGAACTCGATGAAAAAATTTGCTCATTTAAGTGGACCTCATCGTGAAGCAATCGACAAAGTCAGAAGTGGAAATTGGTTCAAAGAGGAATTATACGCTCGATTTCGAGTTAAAAAAGTTGAAGGATATTGGCCGGATCTTGGCGAATTAAATAATCAGGAAATATAAAGATGAATACTCCCTTTCCATTTTCGGCAATAGTTGGCCAAGATAATATGAAGTTAGCGTTAGTTCTAACAGCCATCGATCCAAAAGTTGGCGGTGTTCTAGTGTTTGGAGATAGAGGAACAGGAAAGTCGACGGCCATAAGAGCGTTTGCTGATCTTTTACCACCTATTAAAGTAGTTACTGGCTGCCCAGTAAACTCAGAGCACCACATAGACGTCCCAGATTGGGTAGATACAGCATCAAAAAAAACACATAGAATAAATACTCCTGTAGTCGACTTGCCACTAGGTATTAGCTCCGACCGCATAACCGGTGCTTTGGATATCGAATACGCTTTAATCGAGGGTAAAAAGAGGTTTCAAACGGGTCTACTAGCGAAAGCAAATCGAGGATATCTCTATATAGATGAAGTGAACCTGCTAGAAGACCATCTTGTAGATTTACTCTTGGACGTCGCTCAATCTGGTGAAAATGTTGTAGAACGAGAGGGTTTATCTATTCGGCACGCATCGCAGTTTATTTTAATTGGATCAGGAAATCCAGAAGAAGGAGAACTTAGGCCTCAGCTTCTTGATCGATTTGGATTATCTGTTGAGGTTTTAACACCAAAAACCGTCGATGAGCGTATTGAAGTTATAAAAAGAAGAGATGATTATGATAGCAATCCTGATGAATATGCAAAATCTTGGGACGGAGAGAATAAAAAATTAAGGACTAAAATTCAGAGAGCAAAAAAAAATCTATATTCAGTTTCTGTGGACACTAGTATTCTTGAATGTTGTGCAAAAATCTGCATCGAGTTGGGTAGTGACGGTCTAAGAGGAGAACTTACCCTAGTTAGAACCGCAAGGGCATTAGCGGCACTAACCGGTAAAAAAAGTGTGGATATTGCACAAGTAAGAAAAATCGCCCCTATGGCTTTAAGTCATAGATTGCGAAGAGATCCACTTGATGACGCTGGATCAGGAACAAGGGTAGAAAGATCAGTTGAAAAAATAATAGGGTAAAATGCCAGAAAATTTCATGGACATTTCCAAACTCACAGAAACAGCATTAAATTTATGCTCATCAGCTCCGCAAGCCTTCGGAGGAATAGTTTTTAAAAATGCCAGTGAGGCACATATGTCTCATCTTAGGGGCCTCTTCAAATCTGAAAAAATACCTACAACAGTCCTCCAATCTTTTTATACACTGAAAGATCTTACAGGTGGGATAGACGCTATATCCACAATGTCAGAGGGTAAACTTGTAACCCAGTCTGGTTTATTAGAAAAACCAGGTTGGTTTATTCAAGTTATGGGTGAAAAATTACCTTTAGAAAATCAAGCCGTAATGTGCAAGCAAATGGATGAAAAAGAAATTGGTCCCATCTTAATTTTTGATGATTCCCGACAAGATGATCCTAAAGTTTTAGATAAGATTTCAGACAGGCTGGCGTTCCAGGTTGATTTGATGGACGTACGGCATTGTGACTTTGAGCCGTCAGAACCTTCAACATTTGATAGAAATATTTGTCACGCGGCAATAACCGATAACCAACGCAAAGCACTTGTACTTTCTGCAATAAAGCTTGGTATATATAGCATACGGCCCGTTATCATGGCTCAAAAGGCTGCGCAATTTTTGTCCCTCCTTGATGGCCGTGACTTCGTCTCTAGTAGCGACTTAGAACTCGCAAGTGTTATGGTCTTCGCTCACAGAGCTATAATAATGCAAAGCGATGAGCCAGACCAACCCGATGATACTACTGGGGAAATGGAAACATCTGAAAAGGATGAGGGTGATGACTTAACTCATTATGATCAAACGAAACTTTTGCAAGATATGATTATTGAAGCGGTAAAAGCAAAACTACCCAGCGATTTGATTAACCACCTAAAAATTCAAAATAAAAGAGCACTAAATAGTGGTAAAAACGGGTTTGGCTTTAAAATAAAAGCTAAGGTTCGTGGACGTCCGAAACCATCTATTAATGGCAGGCCAAACGGCCAAGAAAGAATAGAAATCTTATCCACATTACGAAATGCAGCTCCCTGGCAAAAAATGAGAAAAATGCAGCAGCCAGGCCGAAAAGGCTTGATAATACTTCCTGGGGATTTACAAATCCAGCAATTTCACAATCGCTCAGAACGCGTAATTATATTCGTAGTAGATGCATCTGGATCAGCAGCTGTAGCTCGATTGGCAGAAGCCAAAGGTGCCGTAGAGCTCATGCTTGCTAATGCATATTCAAAAAGAGACTTCGTTGCGTTAATTGGATTTAGAGGCCAATTTGCACAGATTCTATTAGAACCAACACGTTCCTTAGTTCAGGCAAAAAAGAACTTGTCTTCTTTTGCTGCTGGGGGCGGCACTCCCTTGGCATCAGGTTTGGAAAAGGCTCTAAAATTGGCGGAACGCTCGCGTCAAAATGGAAAAATGCCTGTACTGGCTGTACTAACTGACGGAAAAGCAAACATAGATCTGGCCGGAAACTCAGGACGCAATCCAGCAATGGATGATGCCCAAAAAATAGCCAAAGTAGGTTGTGAAAGTAAAATTGCGGCAGTTTTTATTGATGTTGGTCGAAAATCAAATCCAAACCTTTCTTATTTGGCGAATTTGATGAATGCACAGTATATAAATCTGCCGAGAGCGAATGCGACAGATCTTTCAGAATCGCTCAAAATGTCTTTGGAAAAAGCGTGATAGAACTTATCCCAAACTGGTGGCCAAACAGAGCAAAGTCCAAATTCATTGGGGTAGATAATCATGCTTGGCACATTCAGAAATTTGGAGCTGACAGCACGCGACTATTACTTATCCACGGCACCGGAGCTTCTTCACATAGCTGGTTTCCGTTGACTGAAACTCTTAAACTAGAGTTCGAAATATTATCCTTGGATTTGCCAGGACACGGATTCACCAGGGCACTCACAAGACAAAAAAAAGAACTGAACATTATTGTTGACCAGATTACTTCTCTACTAAAAGAAATAGATTTCTGTCCCGATTTAATATTGGGGCATTCCGCCGGCGCAGCGATTGCATATGAGCTAGCTAAAAAAATGGGAACTAAGACACATACTATAGCTATAAATGCTGCATTTGGGCAATTTTCAGGACTGGCCGGCATAGCGTTTCCTTATTTTGCAAAAATTGCTGCCTCTACGACTATTTCAGCAAAATTATTAAACCTACTTGCGAATAACGAAGAATTAGTCAGAAAGTTACTTCATAGTACTGGCTCCATAATTCCAGAAGAGCAAATACGTTGTTATCAATATCTTTTTAGTAGTCCCGAACATGTAGATGGCACTCTACAACTTATGGCAGATTGGGATCTTGGTAATTTTCTCGATCAGCTACCTAAGGACACTGCGCCTATTCATTTCCTAGTTGGAAGGAAAGATAAAACTGTTCCGTCACACATTTCTAAAAGCTGGAAAAAAGTAATGCTCAACGCGATGCTTACTGAGTACAAGGATCTGGGACATTTAATGCATGAAGAGGATCCCAGTGTACTTTCGTCAATTCTTAGGAGCAATACTACGTAAACTTTTCAAATTAAAAACTTGTGAAATTATTTAGACACGGACTCCAAATAAGCCCAAATGTTAAGTGCATCAGCCTCGTTCTTTAATTTATATGACATTTTGGATCTTGCTTTTTTATCATCCAATTTATCAGCCAGATACTTTTTAGGATCTGCTAAATAAGCAACAAACTCATACTCTGACCAAACGAAACCTGATTTTCCTAAAGTTGCCAGGCTCTTTCCATACTTGAAGCCATCTATGCTACCTGCAGTTCTTCCTAGAATACCGTAGAGATTGGGACCATTCCTACCACCTTTGACAATTATCCTTCCGCTATCATCAACTATCATATGGCAAGATTTACACTTTTTGAATTTTTTCTCGCCTTTTGCGATATCACCAGCACCGGCTAGGCTGAATGGGAACAACATCAATAACGTGAAAATATTCAAAATTTTCTTCAATTAATTCTCCACCATTCCCTAGCGGAAAATTAGCTTTCATTGCATAAAGTCAACGGTACAAACTATTAGGCAACCGCTCTTGATACGGCGCATTGCTTCCAAAGTGTGCTTAACGCGTATAACAGATTTTCTATATCAATATCAGAATGAAGAGGTGAGGGAGTAAACCTTAATCTTTCAGTTCCTTTTGGGACCGTTGGATAGTTTATGGGCTGCACATAAATACCGTATTCATGCATCAGTATGTCAGATATCTGACGGCATTTTATTGGATCCTTGATCATCACAGGAATTATATGCGATGAGTTTTCCATATGTGGAATGCCCGCTCTATCTAAGCCTGCTCTTAATTTTGCAACCTGTTCTCGCTGACGCGACCTTTCCTCTCCAGAAATTTTTAAATGAGCTACAGAAGCTCGTGCCCCTGCTGCGACAGCTGGAGGAAGAGCAGTGGTGAAAATAAACCCGCTCGCAAATGAACGAATAAAATCACATAAATGCTCAGACCCGGTTATATAACCGCCCAAAACACCAAAAGCTTTTCCCAAGGTGCCCTCAATTAGCGTTATCCTATTGGACAGTCCTAGTTGTTCAGATACTCCTCCACCCCTGGGCCCATACAGTCCAACTGCATGTACTTCATCGAGGTAGGTCATTGCACCATGCTTTTCTGCAACCTCTACAATCTCCTGCATTGGGCAAATGTCTCCATCCATTGAATAAACAGACTCAAATGCAACAATCTTGGGTCGATCTCGATCGATGGCAGAAAGCTTCCTGTCTAAGTCATCTGGATCATTATGCCTCCAAATTACTTTTTCTGCTCTTGAATGCCTTATACCTTCGATCATACTAGCATGGTTCGCTGCATCAGACAGAATAACAGCCTTTGGTAAGCGAGCCCCTAAAGTACTCAACGCTGCCCAGTTGGACACGTATCCGGAAGTAAATAAAAGCGCAGCCTCTTTATGATGGAGATCCGCCAACTCCTTTTCTAGAAGTAAGTGATGGTGGTTGGTACCAGAAATATTTCTGGTCCCACCCGCACCACAACCACAAGAGTCAATTACATCCTTCATCGCATTCTGCACAATGGGGTTTTGTCCCATGCCAAGATAATCATTTGAGCACCAGACAGTCACTTCGTTTGGTGCATTATCATCATAACTCTTTGCCTTTGGAAATGCTCCAGACTGACGCTCAAGTTCTGCGAAAATTCTGTAATTCCCTTCCTCTTTTAACTTATCGAGTTGGGCAGCAAAAATTGCATCATAATCCATGGTAATCCTTTCGACGAAAGTGTTCTTCTTTTTGTTTTTCTTGAGGCAGCATCCACCGCCAAAGTTTGGCATCTGGAATGGGTAAAACCATAACCCAATGTTCTAAAAGTGCCATCGCTGTTAGAGATGACAGCAAGGTAAAGCCTATGACTTGATTGAGCAGATCAACTGCTAGTAAGCGTTCAATCCAACAAGCCAATGCAAAAGTTAGAATTGTAACTGAAAATGGGAAAAACCAATTTAAAGCTGATATTTTAAAATGACTTGTTAAGTGGGCAAGGGTTGCCGGTACAAATTCGACATTTACTCTAGGCACACCAAAAAACAAATTTAATTTAGCACATATTCTAGCGAAATATAGAATTACGAATGTCCAAACACCAAATAAATTTTCACCAGACCAACCCAAATAAACTATAATACCAAAAGCAGAAAGAAGTGCTATTTCATGATAGGCCAACGTGCCCCAAGCTCTGATAAATCTTTCTCCATTGGATACATTTTTGGGACAATTTGATATGTTCGGCCCCGTTATTACGCCAATTAAGAAAACATATTCAATCCAACCCCATACAACCATAGCACCAAGATATGATATATATACTGCTGACACCGACGAGAATTTTGCTGAAAAATATACTAATGAAAAACCGACTAAAATAAAGGGTACTGAAAAAAGTGCATAAAGCTGTCTGACCCGATAACTTGCACCGTCTGAATAGCGGACAAGGAGCAGTATAACGCCGGTAAAAAACCACCAACTAAATACTGCTACCAGGCATGCTATTACAATAGGATTGGACATTAGTATGCTGGCTCCAAACTTGTGACAGACGGAACCGCGTGCTTTTTACTCGGTACAGTAAATAACATTATGAAGGCCATACCAGCTCTTATACTGGAAGTTAATTGAGCAAACTTCTTACCCTTGGCCTTGGCATCTGCGAGATCTTCATTCGCCTTTTGAATACTTGCAAGACCCCTTTTCCAACGTGGATTTTCAATATCCAGCGTTATAGGAAAAATCTGTTTTGTGAGCTTGGAAGTTTTTGTAAAAACTTCATGAGCATACCAGTCAGGATCCACTCCTAAGGCCTCATGGAATGCTGGCCTTTGATGATCTCTAATATACATTGTCGCATAAACCGCGGTAAGGAAAAACTTTATCCACCACACATTTATCCCTTTAGTAAGCTTTGGATCAGCTTTCATTAGAAGAGCAAATGCTTCTCCATGAGCAAATTCATCATTGCACCACTCTTCGAACCACTTAAAGATTGGATGAAACCGATGCTGAGGGTTTTCCTGAAGATGCCGAAATATTGTAATATAGCGAGCATAACCAATCTTCTCAGACAAGTAGGTCGCATAATAAATGAACTTCGGTCTAAAATAAGTATACTTCTTTTTCTGAGTTAAGAAGCCGAGATTAACTGCTACTCCAGCCTCTCTTAAAGCATCATTAATGAAGCCAGCATGCCGAGCTTCATCTCTAGCCATGAGTTGGAATAACTGCGTGATTTCTTTATTAGATCCACGTCGTTTCATTTCCTTGTATAGAACACAACCAGAAAATTCGGCCGTGCAAGAACTGATTAGAAAATCAATGAATTCTTTTTTTAACTGCGGCTCCATATTATCCCAGTCTACTTGGTCCCAGTCATCATTTTTCTTGAAATGGCCCTTGTTTGGATCGCTGAGCATTCTTTTTATTAATGGGTCCCACTCAGATCTGATGTGGCTTACGTCAATTGCATCAAGTTCGTCAAAATCTGTGGTATAAAACCGCGGAGTCAGCAACGTATTTTTCATTGCCACTTCGGTGGCCATACCACTATCTAAAGTCTCTTGAATGGCTAAAGCTTCCTCTGCGGTGGTAGCGTCTGCACTGTGCTTATTCATAGCGTCGCCTCCTCAGAAAAAGAAAATTCGCAGAGCTCCATTACCTCAAAGTCACCAGTAGCTCTCGTCCACAAGCGTTCAATAATGCTTGCCCTTAAAATTATCGCATTCCGCTCTTCTTGAACAACTTCACCAAAAGGTGCCATTATTTCTGGACCCTCAACAAGCACTTCATCGCCTGGGTGAACGACAGCTCCATTGTTAAAACGTACATGCGCGTGGAGGCTCTCAAACTTATGACTGATTTCCACAGTACAAGGTACTTTCTCTTGTTCTCTAGTAAATATTCCCACTTTATTCCCCTTTCTTTGCTTTGGCTAAAAGCATGGCAAAAGCGCGTGAATTGTCAGCGCCAAATCCCATCAGATCCGCTTGCCATGCGGTCGATGGATCATAGACAGATATTCGTCCATTTTCTCTCCAGATAACTTCTACAGGCGTATTTAACTGAACGCCTTGTTTTCTACGCTCTTGGTCAACGGCTCGGGCTACACCAGATACAAATCCACCCTCCTCACCACTCAAATTTGCGAGCAGAACCCCGTCAGAGCTCAGAACCCTAACTGCACCATTTTCCTCACTAAAAAAATATAAAGAGGCTTTCGCTTGGACCTCTGACTGGGGTGGTGTCCCCATAAGCGACAAACCACTAACTCTTGCAAAACTAACTGCGATGAGAATGAAAACTACCAAAGCAAACATCACTCGAAGCATTGCTTTAGGAATTTTTTCTGACAGTCGGTTTTGCATAGTGATATTATTCATTTGGATATCTAGTTCACAACCACACCCACCCCAGGAGCATTGGGTTGGGAATGGTTTTCCTTCTCAATTATTCTTGATTTTGCAGCTTCCCCTAGAATTGACGCCACCTTTTCAATCTCAGGGATACATCTGAGGGTAGGTTGTGGCTTTCCAAAATGCCAAGATCGAGCGTGAGGCCAAAGGACAAAATAAGAAAACTTTGTGCTTCCCGAGGTCTCAAATGCTATATTGCCAAAACCCCCACGCTTTTTTGCCACTGCAGCATTATCAATTTTTGTAAATGGTAAGTTTAATGTAATAGTTAAAGCTGCTCCAATTCTCATTACTACTCTTTTGTTAGTTATTGTGTACAGAGTTGCCTTTGCCTGAACATAGCCAACAATACACAGCAAGAGACCAGCAAAAGCCGCTATAAATAAAAATGGTATAATTACAGAAATCGCAGTCCCTAGTGGCATATAATCAATTACCGTAAGGAATCTCCAAGTTGCTAAAAGGCCAAAATACCCAATGATCCACCACAGATTCAACGACTCAATTGTAAGTTGCAACCAATTCGGTCTTCCCTGCCAAAGTATCACTTCTCCTTTTGGTAAAAGTTCTGGCAATCCCTCTATCGGTTCTACTGCAAAATCATCTTCTGACATTTTGGCCCTCCCATTAATTTCCCTATATTTGTGGCTCCAGTCGCTCAGAGGATGCATAAAGAGTACCTCCAGCGTAATAAGCCGAAATTTTCTCTTCCTCTAACAAAGTCACTTGATTAGGTGACTTATGTTTTGGAACATCTCCAAAATGCGATCCAAAAATGGATTTTACTGTAACACGGTTAGAACGAACTCTAGCTAATGTCATTGGCACCAAACGAGTACCATCTCCATATTTTGGGGATAATTCTATTTCAAGATATCTCACCAACTGTTCAGGTTCATCAACCCACATATCAGCAATTTTTCCGACAATTGTTCCATCTCCAGCCTCGACCGGTAAATCTCGTGGATCACGGCCACCTGAAATAGAAAACTGCCCACTAGCAGACATTGGTATGATTTTTGGGTGACCGTGTGCACCTAACTCTGGCACATCCCGTCTTGCCGCCCATGAAGCTGGACCAACTCCATCTTTCATTGGATCCCCAGTCGGTTCGAACGGATAACCATTCGCCTTACTAGTTTGCTCTAGGGCAACCTTACGATTTTCACCGTTTGAATTTGGCACGCTTACCTCGCCACGGCCGTGAGGTAATTTAAATGTTTTAGGTTCTGGCATGGGATACATTCCTCGATTGGGTGCATCAGTTCCATCATCATTTTCCGCAGGATACCCTTCACGCATATTCTCGCGCTGTATGTAAATAATTAGAAGTGCGAAAAAAATCCAGAAAAGCCATATGGCGGCACTCGCTAGATCAAAATTTGCAAAATATGTAGGTGTCATTTTAGTTTCCTTTCTAGGGTCACTCTGATCACATCGGGAAATCTGCAAGTCGAATACCAGCAGATCCCTGATCAGTTTTTGAGGCAATATGCTGCCCTTGCCGAATTAGTGGAAGAAGAACCAATAATGTGACAATGAGCAAAGCAATCTCGCTATGATAAACAAATGAATATCCCGTAGCAGGCGTGGCGAGCGCCTCTCCCCATGAACCACGCATTGCGTGGTAGTTAATAAAGTCTCTTAAGAAACCTCCCAATGCAATTGATATACCTGCAGCCGTGGCTTGGGCTGCGCCCCAAGCACCGATCGCCAAACCCCGACCGGCTATACCAGAGATAGGAATTGTCATTGCTAAAATTAAAGTAGCAACAGAAAACAACCCAGCTCCAAATCCAATTAATAATGCGCCAATGAAAAATAATAATGCCGATCCTAATGGCGCAGAGAATATTACTGTTGGAAAGGCAACCAGACCGACAATCAATCCTCCTCGCATCAATCTAGTTGGATCACCTTTATGATCCAAACGGCGAGCTGCATAGGCCAAACCAAGAAGGGCTCCCAATGCCCAAGATGCGGAAAGCCAAGTTGTTTTACCCACACTGAGACCTAAAACTTCTCCACCGAATGGCTCCAGTAAAACATCCTGCATATTAAAGGCAATTGTTCCTAAGAACACAACACAGATTAGCCGAGCGGTTTGTCCACTTTTTATAAGATCTGACCAAGCGTCACGGAAAGCTGGTTTTGGCAATGATCGGTCTTCTTTGCTCATTGGATTAATACTTTCCTGTTTCCAAAGAGCTATTAAATTTAACAGTAAACCAACTATTGCGGCACCTTGCACTACCCTAATTAAGAGTAAACTTGAGAAATCCCGAAGCAACCATCCGATTATTAAAGCCGAAATCCCCATCCCGACAAGAAACATTACATACAATAATGCTACTACCCTTGGACGATTTTTATCACTAGCTCGGTCACTGGCCAGAGCCAGTCCTGCAGTTTGGGTCATGTGCAAACCTACTCCAGTCATAATAAAAGCCAGAGCAGCTAAAACTTCACCCGCCCAACTTGGGCCCAAAGTTTGATCGCCTGATAAGACCATAAGAGAAAATGGCATTATAGCCAATCCACCCATTTGCCATAATGAACCAAACCAAAGATAGGGCACCCGCTTCCATCCAATTGCAGATCGATAATTGTCTGATCTGAAGCCTAAGAGAGCCCTAAAAGGTGCTATCAGAACGGGCAGCGCAATCATACTGGCAACGATTAGAGCTGGCACACTCAGCTCAACTATCATTACACGATTTAATGTCCCTAGGAGCATTACACTAGCCATACCAACGGATATTTGGAATAAGGATAACCTCAACAATTGACCAAGAGGAAAATCTGAACTAGCGGCATCTGAAAATGGAAGCATTCTCCGCGTTAAATTTGGTAAAAATTGAGGTGTATGATGCTTCATTTTCTACACCCAATTGCATGTGAAATATAAAAGCCAGAATTAACTATTCCAAGATCAGTCAATTCCAATTTGGTACCTAATTCTTTACAGATTGACTTGAAAGAGTGAGGAACCATAACCGGTGATCGATCGCCGCTTGGAGCTAGTTTGCCAACGTACCACATTAGCATTAAGAGCATAGTTTTTGGCGCTATTGTAAAATAAATTGACTGTGATGTCCTTGACGACAGCTCACTTAATAAAGACCCTAAGTCTGTTCTATTATAGTAAATCAAACTATCCATCGCGATAACATAGTCAAAATTACCAAGCTCAGGGCTAACCATATCTCCTGCTACAAAGTCTATATTTTTTTGTAAGTGAGTTGGAATTCTTGAGCGTGCTACTTGAATAAGTGAAGGACTTATATCAGCTGCAACCACTTGGCATCCGCGCAAAGCAAGCTCCTCGCTCAGCTGACCGGTACCACATCCCGCATCTAAAACTCTCGCTCCAGATAAATTTTTTGGGAGTTGCGAGATGAGTTTAATCCGCATATCGTCACGCCCACGGCGAACGGATTGACGTATTTTAGAAACTGGCGCCGTCGAAGTTAAGCGTTCCCAAGTCTTCAGGGCAGTTTTGTCAAAATACGTTTCAACACGTGAGAGTGTCTGATTATAGTTCATTAATCGAATCCTAGTAACTCAAAAATATCCCTGTCTTCCATTGGCGCAGGCGCAAGCGGTTCCGTTCCATTCCATAAAGTTTCTGCTAATTTTATATACTCGGCTTGTACCGCGATAACCTCATCATCAGCATCCATTTCGAAAAGAGTTTTCTTTTTTAGACGCGAGCGCCTTATCACATCCGCATCCGGCATATGCGCAATACGGCTAAACCCCACCGCTTCACAGTAGCGATCAATCTCATTAGTTTCTCTCGATCTATTTGCCACACATCCGGCAAGACGGACCTTGTAATTAGCAGATTTGGCCTGCACCGCAGCAATAATACGGTTCATAGCGTATATGCTGTCGAAGTCATTGGCAGTAACTATTAGAGCCCTGTCTGCATGTTGTAATGGAGCGGCAAATCCGCCACAAACCACATCGCCTAAAACGTCAAAAATTACTACATCTGTATCATCTAATAAATGATGCTGCTTGAGAAGTTTTACAGTTTGACCAACTACGTAGCCACCACAACCCGTGCCAGCAGGGGGTCCTCCGGCCTCTACACATTTTACACCGTTAAAACCCTCAAAAACAAAATCCTCTGGCCGTAATTCCTCAGGGTGGAAATCAACCTCTTTAAGAATATCAATAACCGTGGGTACTAAAGAACCTGTGAGAGTAAAGGTACTATCATGCTTCGGGTCACAACCAATTTGTAAAACCCTTCTACCTAACTTTGAAAAAGCTGCCGATAGATTGGAACTGGTTGTAGACTTTCCTATACCACCTTTCCCATAGACTGAGAAAACTTTTACACCATCTATACTTACACCGGCGTCTTGATGTACTTGCACAGATCCCTCTCCATCCTTACCACGTAATTGTGGGGCCGCTTTATCTAGTGGGCTCATTATCAGTGCCTTTCCTATTACATTTCATTTCACTCATTCTGCTGCAATACCTTCCATCCTATCCTCGAGGGAATCAGCAGCATTTTGTAATGCCTCAATTGTTTCTGCATCTGGGCTCCAATAGGAGCGTTCATTTGCTTCAAGAAGCCTATTAGCCATCCTCGAACTTGCAGTGGGATTTAAGTCAGCAAGACGATTGCGCATCTCCTCATCAAGAACAAAAGTTTCACTTATTCTTTGGTATACCCAAGGCTCAACTTTACCAGTTGTGGCAGACCAACCGAGTGTGTTTGTTACGTGTGCCTCAAGTTGGCGTACCCCCTCCGCGCCATGATCGAGTAAAGCTTCATAAAATTTTGGATTAAGAGAGCGCGATCTAGTCTCAAGCGAAACCTGATCTGACAAAGTACGAATTTTGCCAGAGCCTTTTGTATGGTCTGAAATAAACACCTCAATTTCTTCGCCCCCACGAGCCCTTTTAACTGCTCTAGAAATTCCTCCCAGAGTATCAAAGTAATGATCGACGCTGGTAACACCTAATTCTACACTTTCAAGATTTTGGTAAGCCATTTCTACTTTTGATAGTGCTGCTTGAAGTAGTTTCTGATTTTTCTGAGGTTTTCCAGACATACCATAAGCAAAACTTTTCCTAGCTTCGTATGCGTCTGCAAGCTCATCCTCGTCACCGAAAGATGAGCTGTCCACCAACTGATTTACATTAGACCCGTAAGCACCCTCCGCATTCGAAAAAATTCTCAAGGAGGCTGTCTCCAAATCTGCTCCAGTATTCTTCATGTAATCCAGTGCATTTGCCCTAACGTAATTCATACTTGGATCTTCGTCAGCGGAAGCAGCTTTAAATGATGCCTCGGCCAGCATGCGCGTTTGCAAAGGGAGTAAATCGCGAAAAATTCCTGACAAGGTCATAACTACATCAATTCGCGGCCTTCCCAATTGCGATAACTCAATTAGATCAGCTCCGCATAGCCTTCCGAAACTATCAAAACGTGGCTTTGCACCTATAAGAGCTAATGCCTGAGCGATTTGGGTCCCATCCGATTTAATATTATCCGAGCCCCATAGAACTAGTGCCAAGCTTTTAGGAACACTATCATATTTATCCAGTAGCATTTGCGCTTGCTCAGAACCTTGTTTACACGCAAAAGCCGTTGGCATCCGAAACGGATCAAAAGCATGAATGTTGCGGCCGGTTGGCACGATTTCAGAAGACCGTACTAGATCACCACCAGGTACAGGAAGTATATAATTAGCATCCAAAGCATTGATAATAGATGGAATTTCACTGTTCAATCTTAAGTTTTTAGCCAAGTTTTCTCTGCCTTCAGGCGATAAATTTCCCGAAGCATTTATGTAATTTTCGACTTGTTTATCTGTTAGAGATCTACCTACGACGTGCAGACCCTCTGGGATTAAAGCATCTTCTGTTTCTAAAAGCTTGACCCATAACTCTTCAATTTTTTGATCTCCAAGATCGACAGCTTCTGCTTGCTCTGAAATTAAAAGCTCGAGTTCCGCACGCAAAGGATTTTTATCATCCATCTCGCGCCAGCGCACTAAGCTGTCTTTCAGCTCCAAAAGACCCTTATAAAGTCCACCAGAAGTCAAAGGCGGCGTTAAATGACTTATTATAGTTGCATTGCTTCTTCGTTTTGCCAGACTAGCCTCAGAAGGATTATTGCATGCATACAAATAAATATTTGGTAAATCTCCTATTAGTCTATCTGGCCAATCTTTTTCATTTAAACCAGTCTGCTTACCTGGCATAAATTCTAGAGCACCATGCATGCCAAAGTGCAAAACGGCATTTGCTTTAAAACCCAACTTTAACCATTGATAAAATGCGGAAAAGGCATGCGTGGGCGCGAAACCCTTTTCAAACAACAACCTCATAGGATCACCTTCATAGCCGAAGGTAGGTTGAACACCCACAAACACATTTCCAAACGTTTTTCCGAGGATAAAAACTGAGCTTCCATCTGACTGAATTCGACCAGGCGCTGAACCCCATTGGTCCTCCAATTCAGATAGCCACGGAGTGTTTTTCACGATCCAGTCAGCACTAACCTGACTTTCTACATTTGCTTCTTGTCCGTAAATTTGGGCGTTCCCAGCCAGAACCTCTTCTCTTAAGTCAGCAGATGATTTTGGTAATTCAATTTGGTATCCAGCATCTTTCATCGCTTTTAAAGTATTAAATAGAGACTCAAAGACCTCTAAATAAGCTGCCGTACCAACCGCTCCGGCATTTGGGGGAAATCCGAATAAAACAATGGCTACTCGTCTTGCAAACACTTCCGAACGTCTTAACTCTGCCATTTTAACGGCACGGGCAATCAGCGCATCAACCCTTTCATTATGCGGTAGCATAGCCTTCGAAGACAAGGAGCCCCCTTGTCGGCCTGCATAAACTGTTGGTGAAGTAGCCCCATCAAGTTCTGGTAGAGCCACAAGCATAGTAGTTTCAATTGGTCCCAACCCAGTCGACGAATTTTCCCATTGAGATAAAGTTTGAAACTCAAGAGGATGCGCGGAAATGTATGGCACGTTCAACTTTGACAAGGTTTCTACAGCAGCCTCTGTATCATTGTATGCTGGACCACCCACAAGAGAAAACCCAGTAAGAGAAACCAGAGTATCAATAGATGAGCCAGAACTATCAGCGAAATATTTATCAATTGCCGGTCTGCCATCTAAGCCACCTGCAAAAGCTGGTATAATGCGAATATTCCTTTCCTCAAAACCCCTTATAACTCTATCATAATGCGCGGTATCGCCGCTTAAAACATATGAACGCATCAATAATAGGCCAATTGTCGCTTTGGGATTTTTAACTACTGGGAGATCTCCCAGATCTTCTGATATTCGGCCATTCAAACTAGGATGATAGACACCTACATTTGGATACTCTCGAGGCGGTTCGGCCGCAACTCCTTGCCAACTATCAATATGTGAGTAACGCGAAATTAAAAACCTCAACATTGCCTCAATGTTTTCGTCAGTACCCCCTAACCAGTATTGCATTACCAAAAACCAAGCCCTTAAGTCTTGAGCTTTGCCAGGAATATATTTTAATATTTTTGGCAACCGGCGTAGCATGCGCATTTTTTTCTCGCCAGTTTCTGAGGATGGTTTCGAAGAACCCCTTAATTTTTTTAATAATGCAAGTGCACCGCTCTCTGGGGCTTGCATATCTAGCGATCCCATTCGAGTAAGTTTTACTAAATCAGCGTCGCATACCACGCCGATCATAGCGTCACATTCCTCACGTCTGGCCTTTAATAACGGCAAAATTGGTTGGATATGATCTTCTAAGAAAAGAAGGTTTACAATTATTATGTCCGATTTGAGAATTGCGGCTTTCGTTTCCTCTAAAGCGCTTGGATTTTCACCCCATTCAGCTGCTGCAAAAATAGATAACTCTAAACCCTTAAAATCTTGCACTAAATTCGACAAGGCGCGCTCGCAAGGCATCGCATTATGGGAGTCCAGTGTAATTATCGAAATACGATACGATATTCCATTAGGAGGGTTATTGAAGCGACTATCTAGCATAATGAGCTTTCGCCTCATAAAGTGTATCAATCGAAATTTCCAAAACACCGTTATCCGCAGCATATCGCTCGGTATTTCTTTTAGCCTTGCCACGAACAAAGAAAGGAATTTTTCGCAATTCTTTCTCAGCATCCGTCATCCAGATCACATTTAATGAACTCCCTTTTGACAAAGCTTCTTCAGGCTGAATGTCTTTTGGTGCCGCAGCAGGCTGATGCGCTGCATGATGGCTTGGGCCATTTGCATCCGAAAACTCAAAATCCTCCCGAAACATTGTAAGCAAATGCTCTTCGAGACCCATAACAAGTGGATGTACCCAAGTATCAAAAATAACATTTGCACCCTCTGGCCCCATCTGGGGAGAGTACCGCGCAGGGAAATCTTGAACGTGAACCGGTGCCGAAATCACTGCGCATGGAATGCCAAGCCGTTTGCCAATATGCCTCTCCATCTGCGTTCCGAGAATGAGCTCTGGCGCTAACTCTGCGATTTTGCTCTCTACCTCTAAATAATCATCGGTTATTAAAGCTTCGATATCTAAAGATTTTGCGGCTACTCTTACAGGACGTGCCATTTCTCGATTGAAACAACCCATTCCAACGACCTCAAACCCGATCTCCTCACGGGCAATTCTAGCCGCAGAAATCACGTGCGAACCATCACCAAAAATAAAAACTCTTTTACCAGTTAAGTATGTGCTATCGACTGACGCAGAGTACCAAGGCAATCTTGAATCAACTCTATTTTGTAGATCGTTCAGCCCGGTTATACCCTCAACTTCCTTGATAAAGTCCGAGAGAGCACCAACCCCAATAGGAACAGTCTTTGTAAATGGTTGGTCAAGGCTTTTCTCGAGAAATCTACATGCACTTTCACCAGTTTCCGGATACATCAAAACGTTAAAATGGGCTGCCCCTAAATTTACAATATCGGAAGGTTCTGAACCCATAGGAGCTACAACGTTGACCTCAATTCCAAGGTTTTGGAGTACTTTTTCTAATTCTTTGACATCATCCCTATGCCGGAATCCAAGGGCAGTGGGCCCAATTAAATTACAGCTTATATTTTTTGTTCGGGGCTGTGGAGACGCCAATTTCTTTACAATTTGAAAGAATGTTTCATCTGCACCAAAGTTTTCTTTTCTTTGATAACTGGGCAATTCTAGCGCAACTACAGGGACTGGTAAATCAAGGGCCTCCGCTAATCCGCCAGGATCATCTTGAATTAATTCAGCGGTACATGAAGCCCCCACCAGCAAAAGATCCGGTTTAAATCGATTATATGCATCATGACATGCCGACTTAAACAAACTCGCCGTGTCAGAGCCCAAATCACGCGCTTGGAAAGTGGTATAGGTTACAGGTGGTCTATGATTTCTTCTCTCAATCATTGTGAAAAGCAAATCAGCGTACGTATCTCCTTGAGGAGCATGTAATACGAGGTGGACTTTTTCCATCCCTGTAGCAACTCTAATGGCACCTACATGAGGGGGGCCTTCATATGTCCAGACAGATAACTTCATTCTATGCGCTCACCTTTAACAGCTTTGCGCGGTTTAGCGGACGCGCAAATAAGCTGGCTAGATCCGCGGCCTGCTCATAAAAATGGATTGGACTAAATACTAATTCTATCGCCCATTTTGTTGAAAGACCTTTCGCCTCTAAAGGATTTGCTAACCCCAAGCCACAAACTGTAAGGTCGGGATCGTAGTCAAACACCCTATCCAACTGCTTATCAACATCTTGGCCCTCTGAAATTTGGGTTGAACTTGGAAGGTCTTCCAAATCGGCATAAACCAAAGATTTATGAATAAATGGACTTCCTACTTCCGTTAGTTCCATTCCACATTCATTTGACAAGAACCTTGCTAATGGAATTTCAAGCTGACTATCAGGAAAAAAGAAAACTGATTTCCCTCGAAGGTCATTTGCAACTGATTCAATCGCTTGCTCTGCTCTCAATTTTGGTGCAGCCACTACCGCATCGAACACTGCCTTTGAAACACCAAATCTTTCCGCTATTGCCCATAGCCATTTTGTTGTGCCTTCAGCACCAAATGGAAAATTTGCAGAAATTGGTATAGCACCTCGTCGGACCATTTCCTCATAGCTAGCCCCCAAGAATGGCTGAACGCATATGAAATGGGTATTTGGCCCGACGGACACCTCATCATCGAACTTTATTTGAGGCAAGACAAAAATATCTTCCAACCCAAGCTCGTTCAATAATCGCATCATTTGATCTTGCACGATGTCCGGCAGTGCCCCCAAAACTGCTAGTTGGGTCCTTTCGCTGGATGGTAATGAACGAATCACTGCCTCCAAACAGGCGTCTTCACCTTGCGTAAAGGTCGTTTCAATACCCGAACCAGAAAAGTTTATAACATTTACATTTGGGAAATACTTTTCTGATAATTTTTCTGCAACTGTTGCTAGATCTAATTTAATCACTTCCGAGGGACACGAGCCGACCAAGAACAGTCGCTTTATGTCAGGCCGCCTTGACAGTAATTGACTCACATTACGATCAAGCTCTTCATGCACATCAGCCATGCCAGCTAAATCTGTTTCCTCTAAAATCGCCGTCGCAAATCTTGGTTCAGCGAAAATCATGACCCCGGCTGCGCTCTGGAGCAAATGCGCACAAGTTCTAGAGCCTATAACCAAAAAGAATGCATCTTGCATTTTTCTGTGGAGCCAAACGATGGAAGTCAAACCGCAAAATACTTCGTGTTGGCCTCGCTCTTTAAGAACCGGAGATTTTGCACACCCAAGTTGTGGGATATCTTTAGGCATAGCTATCCCCCAGATTTGATTGGATTTTTGCGGTTCTAAACTTCATTAAAAACTGACCCGCATTCACAATATAGGCAAAGTAAGCAACCAGCGCCACAATCATAAGAGTTTGTTCTGTATGGTAGTTTAGCCAAAGCAAACAAACATAAACCACATGGAGGAATATGACAAAAAAGCTTACCATATCCTCCCAAAAAAAAGCTGGCGCTAGTAAATATTGACCAAAAACAACCTTCTCCCAAATTGCCCCAGTTACCATAATCGTTAGCAAAAGTGCGGTCTTTATAAGCACGGAAACTGTGGCAATTTCATAACCATGACCAGTCCATAGATAGTAAATTACAAGAAGTGTGGAGACGGCAAATGCGATAAACTGGACAGGCGCAAGTATTCCCTGAATAAGGGTCCAAATACTTTCGTCACGCCGCTTTTTTTGCTCGGACGTGTAGAGTTGAGGCGTCTGCCCCGTCTCCCAATTTTCTTTCCGCATGGGTGTCCCCCAAGGCCGCTTTTAAAGCAAGGTTATTGCTCCACGACACTGGATGTCAATTAAAAGTTACACTTTTTGGCTAAAGAGTGTATAACTACATTTACAGGAAATGAACGTGCGTTAATTAGCTTGCGCTTGGAGTTCGTAAGTATGACAAGACACTTTTTTAATCTTACCGAAAGATTTTGGCGTATAAATTTGACAGAACGTATGCGTTCTGAAAGTATGAAGGAGGGACAATTAAGTACGGTGAGTGAGAAATTAGCCCCTCTCGAGCCGTGCACTGAAAGCGCTTTAATGTCGAACAGGGACATACATTCGACCTTTACGAGCGATTTGAGAATGCAAATCGACAACCTGGCAAAGACCGCTTTGTCGGGTGTACGGCAGAAATTGCAACCGAGCGATCAGAAAAAGATAACGGAAACGGCCACCTGGTTAACGCAATATTGCGTATCTGGAAACTTCGATCTTGATTCTGCGTTAGATGTTCTAGACCAAAAATTGATACCTCCCGAGGTCTTAATTGATTATTGTATACCGCTAGCAGCAGAAGAACTTGGAAATGACTGGGTTGATGATCTAAAAGGTTTTGGCCAAGTCACATTAGCTACGTCAAGACTTCAAATGATTTTGAATAACTTGATTACTTACAGGAATAGCGAAGCTGAAATTACATCTCGCTTCGGTCTTATGCTAATAATCTGCAAGGACGAGCAACACACGTTAGGACCTTCAATACTGGCTGATCAGCTTAGAAGACGCGGTCAATCTGTAAAACTATTACATTCCGCCGACTCTAATGAACTTGTAAACTTATGTAAGTCGCATGACTTCTCAGCGGTTCTGTTTTCTTGTGCCGGACACCATTCGCTTGATTATATAAACAAAAGCATTATTTCTCTGAAGAGTTTGGCCCAAAGACCCTTGATTTTCGTGGGTGGAAAAATTTTGGATCTTGAGCCAGCAATCAAAGATAAGGTTGCAGCTGATGCTTTTACTAACGATATCGAACTTGTTATTTCCAAAGTGCGGACTTTTATATCCGATAAAATATCTCCGAAAAATAAGAGGTGGAGCTAGCAAATGAAAACTAGCGCCAGCACCTTTTGGGATTTCGGTTCAATACCTATGATCGAGCCAGAATTCCTAGGAAATATCCTTGCGACTTCATCAGACATAGCGGTGATGATAGATCAAAATGGCACTATTAAGTCAGTTTTGGTCAATCAAGCTGAGCAGTATTACGGAGATTTGTCACATTGGGAAGGTAAAAATATTACCAAGTTCCTGACGAGGGAAAGTATACCAAAATTTGAAGGTGCTTTAGACAAACTAAACTCAGGCAAAACCATACTTCATTCTATTGAACTCAATCATCAAGATAATGCTAGATGGCAATTTCCAGTTCGTTATAATGCCCATTTGGTAGGTCAAAACAATAACGTATTATTGTTAGGTAGAGATTTAAGAACTATATCTGAAACACAGCAACAGCTCGTTAAAGCACAAATTGCAGTCGAAAAAAGTCATGAAGAAAGAAAGGAGTATGACGCTCACTATCGATCTTTATTTTCTACTGCAAGTGAACCAATCTTTGTTCTAGATGCGAAGACGGGCATCATACGGCAAGCAAATCCCGCAGCATGCACATTGCTTAGCCAAGATATAGAAACATTGCCAGGACAGTCATTTAGTAAGTTCATAGCTAATAAGGATAAAAAAGACCTGAATGATAGGATGGCTATGGCCGCCATGAGCAGAACAAATCTCAGCGTTACCGTTAGTCAGAGGCGCCAGGATGTTGAGGCACACTTACACCCGGTTATATATAGGGCATCAGGTCAGCAAGTACTCCTTGTAAGGATGAGCCTCCGAATAGACGAAATACCTCAAAATGATACTCTATCTCAAAACCTGATTGCGCTATATAAAAACGGAACCGATGGGATTGTATTTACAAACCAAAATGGGCTCATAACATATGTCAATGAAAGCTTCTTAGAACTTATAAATGCCGCACAAGGCTCAGAGATCGTTGGAAGAAGTTTGGGCGATTTCCTGTCAAAAGGGCAAATTGATCTCGCGGTTATGTTAGAAAATGTCCAAAGATCAGGCCGAATGCGAATTTACTCAACTGATCTGCAAAATGATTTTGGTTTAAAAACTGCTGTTGAAGTCTCAATGACAAAAATTTCTAGCGATACCGCCGAACAAATTTCATTCGTCATTAGAGAGATTTCTAGAGCAGAACAACCAGAACCCATTAGACCAACCATTTCATCAAGCAATAACAGCCCGTCCGTGACGGAGTTAGTTGGAAGCGCCTCACTAAAAGAAATTGTGGCAGAAACCACTGACGTAATTGAAACAATTTGTATTCAAACTGCCATTGAAACCACAAATAATAACAAAGCTGCCGCCGCCGAAATGCTTGGCCTTTCCAGACAGAGCCTGTATGTTAAGCTGCATAAATACGGTTTAGTCGACAGTGAAGATGGGTAAGTTATCAATTATTGATATAAACATACTACTTGCTCATCGCCGATAGCAGGTTTTTCTTGAATCAAATTTAATTGTCAATAATATATGACACATGAGTGTCAATTATATTAAACAAAATCAGTCGATTTCCAATCCTTTGGCAGTGCTTGAACTTATCAAGCCCATAACTTGGTTCCCTCCAATGTGGGCGTACGCCTGCGGCGTAATATCTTCTGGAATGGATATTGTAACGAATTTAGGGCTGATAATTTTAGGCATCGTTTTGGCAGGCCCCGTCGTCTGTGGAATGAGCCAGGCTGCGAACGACTGGTGCGATAGACACGTAGATGCAATTAATCAACCCAACAGGCCAATACCGTCTGGCCGTATTCCAGGACTTTGGGGGCTATGGATCGCAATTAGCATGAGCGCAATAGCACTGGTCATTGGATGGCAAATTGGCGTCTGGGGGTTTTACGCCACTATAATTGGTGTTGCTGCTGCCTGGGCTTACTCTTGCGAACCAATAAGATTGAAAAGGTCTGGCTGGTGGGGGCCAGGTATAGTAGCTCTGTGCTATGAAGGACTACCGTGGTTTACGGGTGCCGCGGTAATGTCTCAGGCTTTTCCCAGCTTAAAAATAGTACTAATCGCTGCACTGTATGCTGTTGGAGCTCACGGCATTATGACATTAAACGACTTTAAAGCTCTAAAGGGAGACAGACAAACAGGGATAAATTCTTTGCCGGTTCAATTTGGGCCAAACACGGCGGCAAAAATTGCCTGTTGGGTCATGACTATTCCACAATTACTTGTCATAATATTAATGTCCAGTTGGGGTGCTGCCGGACATGCTGTATTTATAGGCTGCTTAGTGGTTGGTCAATTCTTGGCTATGCGAAAATTATTAAAAGATCCCCAAAAATTTGCTCCGTGGTACAATGCTACCGGCGTTTTAATGTTTGTCTTAGGTATGATGGTTTGCGCATTCGGTCTTAGAAATTTTGGAGCATTTTAAGATGACACTCTCTTGGCTCTCTATCTTTCGATTAGGTTTAGTCCAAATGTGCCTAGGAGCAGTAGTTGTTCTTATGACATCAACTCTAAATAGATTGATGGTGGTCGAACTTTCATTAGCCGCCACGTTACCCGGTGCTTTGGTAGCAATACATTACTTAGTTCAAATTTCTCGCCCCAAGTGGGGCTTTCTCTCAGATATACAGGGAAACAGAACTAAATGGATTATTTTAGGCATGATTATATTAGCGGTTGGCGCAAATTTAGCTGCACTTTGCATACCTCTATATTCGTTTAATGCTACCGCTGCTACTATTTTATCATTTTTCGCCTACACCATAATTGGCGTTGGAGTTGGTGCTTCAGGCACCTCTCTACTTGCTCTCTTGGCAACCCACACAATTCAACACAGACGAGCCGCTGCAGCAACAATAACTTGGCTTATGATGATTTTTGGGATTGCTGTAACTGCTACGGTTGTGGGAAAATTACTTGATCCTTATTCAGTAGAAAGACTTATTAAGATTGTATTTGGACTTACTCTGGTGACAGTCGCAATAACCTTTATTTCTACTCTGAACATTGAAAGAGGCCTCTCAAGCGTTAAGAAAAATGTCAATAAATCCCAATCTTTTCTGACCGGCTTAAAAGTAATTTGGGCCAATAGTCAGACAAAGCGCTTCTCCATATTTGTATTCCTGTCAATGACTGCATATTTTATGCAGGAGCTTATCCTGGAACCTTATGCAGGAATAGTATTTTCATTTACACCTGGCCAATCAACCTCCTTATCAGGCATGCAAAACGGTGGTGTGTTTCTCGGAATGCTAGCAGTTGGCATAGCATGTACAGGTTTTAAATTCGGTGCGTTAAAAAATTGGGTTTGGGCAGGATGTATGGGATCTTGCATAAGTTTAGTTCTTATTGCGCTTGCCGGACAGTCCCCTGAAATTGTTCCGTTAGCTCCACTAGTTTTTGGGCTTGGAATTTTCAATGGGATGTTTGCAGTAGCTGCAATTGGTTCAATGATGTCTCTAGCAAGCCAAAATAATGATAATAGAGAGGGTACACGGATGGGATTGTGGGGAGCGGCCCAAGCCATCGCTGCTGGTTTTGGTGGCCTGCTAGGAACAGTTCTTGTTGATCTTCTTAGACTTGCAAACTTCAGTCATGCTGACGCTTATGGAACTGTATTTATCTTTGAAGCCGCCCTATTTGCTCTGGCGGCAAGTATAGCGACTAGAAGCATAACCACCGCATTTAGCGGGACAACTCAAATGGTGGGAGAGTAATATGTTTGATGTAGTAGTTATTGGTGGGGGGCCATGCGGCTCAACGGCAGCAAACTATTTGGCTAGCTTAGGGCACAAAACGGCGCTACTAGACAGAGCAGGCAGAATTAAACCCTGTGGCGGAGCGATACCACCGAGGGCAATAGAAGACTTTGAGATCCCTGATGAGCTATTGAAGGCAAAAGTCACCACAGCAAGGATGGTTTCTCCAACAAAGCGGTCAGTAGATATTCCAATTGAGAATGGATATGTTGGGATGGTCGATAGAGAAGAGTTCGACGAATTTTTACGAAAACGCGCAGCCAAAAAAGGTGCAAAAAGGTACACTGGAACGTTTGAGAAAATAACTCGAGACAGTTCCGGAACAACGGTACACTTTCGAAATCATGAAAATAGGACGGTGGAACAGCTCAAAACAAGATACATAATTGGCGCTGATGGAGCTCGTTCAAACGTGGCAAAGGCAGAAATTCCTGACAGTGACAAGATACCATACGTTATCGCATATCATGAAATTATTGAAGCTCCAGAAACGACAGGGAAATATGATCCCAAACGATGCGATGTAATATATGATGGGACAATATCACCCGATTTTTATGGATGGGTATTCCCGCATGGCAAAAGCGCATCAGTAGGTATGGGTACTGGGCACCATGGCTTTGATCTAAAAACAGCAACATCAGAACTACGAAGCCGAGCAGGCTTAGACAAATGTAAAACTATTAGAAAAGAAGGAGCTCCAATACCCCTCAAACCACTAAAAAGATGGGATAACGGAAGCGATGTGCTTGTAGCTGGAGATGCGGCAGGAGTGGTGGCGCCAAGTTCAGGTGAAGGTATTTACTATGCGATGGCTGCCGGACAGATTGCAGCAGAAACAATGGTAGAAACTATAGTTTCTAATTCTCCAGCAAACCTGAAATTAGCGAGGCAACGGTTTCTAAAAGAGCATGGGACTGTATTTAACGTCTTGGGTGCCATGCAAAATGCATACTATAAATCGGATAATAGGCGAGAGAGGTTTGTATCACTATGTCATGATGTAGATGTGCAAACACTCACATTCGAGGCATACATGAATAAAAAACTAGTGAGTGCAAGGCCTCTGGCACATTTAAAAATTATGTTTAAAAATCTCGCTCATCTGACTGGCATAGTATCGAAAGAGTTCACATGAATATCATGATACCAGCGTGGGTAGATGGAACACTTCAACCCATAGAAAAACTTGAAGCTCATAAACTTGGATTAAAACACAAGGCCATATCGGTTTTTGTATTTCACGAAAACAAAATATTACTTCAAAGAAGAGCACTTAGCAAATATCATACTCCTGGATTATGGGCGAACACATGCTGCACTCACCCATATTGGAATGAAACAGATGAAGACTGTGCAAGCCGGCGTTTATTTGAAGAGTTGCAGTTAACCAACCTCCACTTAGAAAATAGAGGGAAAATTGAATATCGTGCTGATGTCGGGCAGGGACTTATAGAACACGAAATTGTCGAAATATTCACTTCCACTTGTTCAAAGCTTCCAAAAGTTACTCCCAATCCGGAAGAAGTTATGGAAATCAGATGGTTAGACCAAATTGAATTGGCAACCAAAGTCAAAACAAACCCTGATGAATTCACACCATGGCTTCGCATATATATGTTAAAGCATTTTGAGCAAATATCTGGTACAGTAACTGCTTAGTTTATAGGTAAAATTAACTGCAGCTTTATTTTTTTCCAAAATGTAATGGTGGCTATGTTTGTTAATAAAGTACTTATCTTAGGCTCTGGCCCAAATGTAATTGAAATATTGGAACAAGACCTCTCAAGCTATAGTAAAATAGTTGTTATCAATAATGCCTGGAAGGTTATTGAAGGATGGACAGATCATATTTACCCTCATGATTTTCCAAATCAAAACAAACCTACTGCCTTTAAATCGTCACAAAAGAAGGTTGATGAAAAACAGTTTGTAAATATTCAAAACCAATATGGAGGTTTCGTTTATGCAGGTGGAACAATGGCATTCACAGCACTTTACTGGACACTTGGCCACTACAGACCTCGTTCGATAGATATTTTAGGGTGTGATATGGTTTATCCCAAAACAGGTTCAACCCATTTTTATGGCACGGGTACTCCAGACCCTTTAAGAGAAGATATCTCACTACGGTCACTGAAAGCAAAATCGGCAAGGGTCTACGCAATTGCCCTAAGACAGGGCTGTCAAATAGCTAATTTATCAAAGGCTAAGAGCGAACTGGTTGCTCCAAGACGAAACTCTGTAAGTTCAAATGCTCCCGAACCATTCCAGTTAAACGAAAATAAATTCAATCAAGCAAAACAAAAGGAGGCTGCACTCGGCTATTTTATAGAAGATGGTAGATATTGGGAGAAAAGTGATGACTTTGATACGGATGAAATTGATTTGCTCGATGCTCTTTGGATAGATACAATCAAAGCTAAATAATTTACTTGATGCTAAAAAGACCAAATTCTTTTTTTAACTTTTGCTTGTGTAAAGCCCTGCTGTCTTTGCTCTTAATTTAATAATTGCCAACACCGTATCTATGATTGGCGTGGGCGTCTTGGTAATTTGGCCTAATTCTTGAACTGAACCTAATATCGCATCAATCTCCAAAGGACGAGATAGCTCTAAATCCTGCAGCATTGATGTTTTATGCGAACCAACTGCAGCTCCTCCATTTATTCTTTGCTCCACGTCAATAGGAAAATTTACACCTAATTTTTCGCCTATTTCTTTAGCCTCTAGCATCATAGTGCGGAGAACTTGTCTTGTATCCCGATCTTCGCACAAAACATCGAGAGTGGCGTAGGTTAAAGCTGAAATTGGATTGAATGATAAGTTCCCCCATAATTTTACCCAAATTTCATCACGGATTTTTTTCCTTACCGGCGCTTTTAAACCGGCAGACCTCAATGCTTCCGAAAGTAACAGGGAACGATGTGATTTTTCTCCGTTTGGTTCACCTAAGGAAAATTTATTTCCCTCAATGTGCCTTATTACGCCCGGTTTAATAACTTCAGCAGCAGGATAAACTACACATCCCAACACACGGTTTGGCCCAAATAATTCCCATTGTTTATTATCAGGATCGACCGAAGTTAATCTTGTCCCCTCAAACTCTCCGCCAATTTTATGAAAGTACCACCATGGGATGCCATTAACGCCACTTACGATTGTAGTATCATCGTGAAACAAAGGCCTCATACTTTCTGCAACAGATGGTACTGAATGGGCTTTCAAGGTAACAAAAACATAGTCTTGAGCGCCAAGTTCTGACGGATCTTGAGCAACTCTGACCATTATTCTTTTAGGATCTGAGCCGTCTTCTAGTAAGGTTAGCCCATTTTTCTTCATTTCCGATAAATGAGCACCTCTGGCAACCATACTTACCTCAGCTCCAGCATCAGCAAGCTTTGCCCCAACAAAACCACCTATAGCACCAGCGCCAAATATACAAATTTTCAACCCAAAGCCTCCTATTAAGCCAAACCAAGCTTCTCAGCTAATCCGATCCGCTGGAGTTTGCCAGTCGCACCTTTTGGTATTTCCGAAAGAATAACGATTTTTTTAGGCACTTTAAACTCTACCATTCGATCTGAAGCAAAAGCCTTTAGATCACTTTCTGTGACCTTTGAGCCCTCTTCCAAGACAAGGGCCGCCGCTACATCCTCGCCGAGTTTCTCATGGGGCACTGCAAATGTAACTACTTGAGCTACGCTCGGGTGATCCATCAAAACTTCATCCACCTCAAGAGGACTTATCTTTTCACCACCACGATTTATTATTTCCTTTAGCCTTCCGGTTAAGCTGAGATATCCGTCGTGGTCAAAAGCACCTTGATCGCCTGTTCGGAACCAGCGTTCACCCTCAAAGTCAAAAAAGCTTTTTTTATTAGCCTCAAAATTATTTTCATAACCAGGTGTTACGTTTGGACCTGAGATAACGACTTCTCCAATGCCGTCGATTAGATAGTTTTCTAATTCATGAGCAATTCGGATTTTCGGTCCAGCTTCAAGCCCAACAGAACCCGGTTTTTGCGATAATGGTGGAAGTGGATTTGAAGCCATCTGATGTGTCGCTTCGGTCATTCCATACCCCTCAATTATTGGGGCACTGAATACTCGCTCCAATTCTTTCATGACCTGCGATGGTAGTGAAGCAGATGAAGACCGTAAAAACCTTAGTTTATTTTTTTGGATTATGTCTTTATTTCGCTTAGATCTAGCTAGAATTGCCTGGTGCATTGTTGGAACGGCAGTAAACCATGAAGGTGAGGCATCATCCAACCAGCGGAAAAACTTTAATGCATCAAAACCGGGAGTGCACCATACCGATCCACCGGCTGCTATGGATGCAGATACAGCCGCGATCAAACCGTGTATGTGAAATAAAGGCATTATATTCATGCAAAGATCGTCTTCCTTCAATCTCAGAGATTTTTTTATATTTTCTGCCGACGAAACAATATTCGAGTGAAGAATTGGTACGATTTTTGGCCGAGATGTAGTACCTGAGGTGTGCAGAATTAAAGCTACATTTTTTTGAGTAGGTACTTGCTCCGATGTTACAGGATTATTAATATCACAGCAGAGCTCAAATTCTCCGGCCAAATGCTTTGAATTTACACATACTCTAATTACTAAAATGTTCAACTGAATTGCGGCGGCAACTGCTGCACCGTTGTAATCTTTTAATACTACTAGTGCTTTTGCCTTTAAGTCTTTCAAGTAAAATAAATATTCTTCTTCCCTGTAATTAGGATTTAACGGTGCAGTCGCGCAGCTTTGGGCCATTGTTAAAAAGGCACTCGCCATCTCGGGACCGTTTGGCAATACAATAGCTACTCTATCTACAACCGATACACCATAAGACCTTAGCTGCAAATTGACATACGATGAAAGTGTTTTGAGATTGCCAAAGGTAGACCATTTGCGGCCTGGTGCACCGAGTACGTTCAGTTCACTTTTTTGCTTATTTATTAGTTCATTAATAGTCTTATTCATTAGAGTTTACCTAAATACTTTTGCGAGCCTCGAAATACTGCCAAAATCCCAGACTCACCATGTTCATTTCTGAAATTTTTTTTGGCAGTACCATGTTTAAATAAGTCAGCAATGCAATAGCTCTTTAGTCAATTAAATGGATCCACCTTCTACCATGAAATTTCCCGCTGTACACATTTTGGCATCTTCGCTTGAAAGGAAGGCAACCATATTTGCCACACACTCAGGCTCTATTGGTATAGGAATACATTGCCTCTCAAGTTGTTTCTGCAATGCCTCGGACGTCACCCATAAATCTTTTTGTCTTTTAGTCATAATCCAACCAGGAACAACCGTATTAACACGAATATTATAAGCCCCTAATTCCCTTGCCATAGTTCGCGTTAATCCATGAACCGCGGACTTGGCAGTAGCATAAGCAGGAAAACCAGCGCCACATTCCCACCATGAATTTGAACCTACGTTTACAATGGATCCACATTTTTCATCTATCATCCAAGGCGCAATCTGCTGAATAGCAAAAAACATATGCCGCAAATTAATGTCCATTCGCTCATTCCAGTAATTTGCGTCTATTTCCCGCCAATCATGGCGATCATCACTTGCCGCGTTATTTACCAAAACCTGCGCTTTTCCTATTTTTCTTTCAAGTTTAAAAATGGCTGAAGTCAACTCATCAATATTGCTTAAATCACATTGTACAAATTGATGAGGCCCAGCTAGATCTGTTACGAGCTGATTGGCTGATGTACTATCAATATCTAATATTCCAACAACTGCACCCTGACGATCAAATGCGCGAACGGTTGACGCACCAATACCAGATGCTCCTCCAGTAATGTAAATTATTTTATCTTTTAGACTTGGATAAATTGCAGACCCTGACATTAGCCATCCCTCTCTAGAATCCATTCAACTTCAGGAGCTGGCAAAAATCGCCATTTCCTGAGGGGCCCTGCCATAACATTTAGATAATACATTTCAAATCCGTAAGGGGCTCCACACGGATGGTGGCCTTTTGGCACAAGAACAACGTCTCCATCCTCAACGGGAATAGCCACATCTAATGACCTATCATCAGTATAAACACGTTGAAAGCCAAAACCATTTGCTGGATTTAGACGATGATAATATGTTTCCTCTAAATATGTTATCCTAGGAAAGTCATCCTCATCATGCCTATGGCTTGGATAGGAAGACCAATTCCCAGCCGGTGTAAAAACTTCAGTAACCAGTAGGCTGTCACAAATATCAACATCTTCCATTGCTATGTTGTTTATATACCTTGTGTTTACCCCCTTCCCTCTTTTTGTAAGCTCAATATTATCTGGCCCGACCAAGCGTGGATCATAATTTTTTTTGCAGGGGGCGGAACATATTGCCATAACACAATTTGTCGATGCTTCTGCTTCCCATTCGTTGTCACATGGAAGGTATAAACAATGTGGTGATTTTTTTTCGAAAACAGACATACGGTCACCTAATACGCCCCACTCTTTGCCGCTACTTTTGAGATGCGCCCTGCCCTCTACTAAAACAATAATTACTTCCCGTTCTCCTGTGCTACCTTTTGCAGACTGTCCAGGGGACAACTTGTACAAATCAAATCCTACATAGCGCCAATCTGCATCTTCAGGCGTTATATTATGTATCAAACCGTTATTGGCCGTCGGTTTGCGATGTAAACTGCCCATGTAATGAATTCCCTAGTCTCGCGTTGATAAATAAGGTTAATTGATTGAAAGATCAGCCATTTTGCAAACTTTAATAATATGTTCGAATCCCATTTTGGAGTAATCATATGGTGGGGCCTTCGCCGGATCTTGTTCAGCCTCAACGACAATCCAGCCCGAATAAGACATTGCCGCCAATGAATTTGATACAGCTTGAAAATCAATGCAACCATCACCAGGAACTGTAAAAGCACCAGCAATTACTGCATCCAGGAAGCTTTTATTATTTTTTCTCACATCTTCCACAATGCTTGGCCGAATGTCTTTATAATGAACATGATGGATGCGGTCACCCCATCTATCTAATGTTGCCATAACGTCACCTCCTCCAAAAAGTAGGTGACCAGTGTCAAAACATAAATTTAAATCACTGCTGGATGCGTCCATAAGCCAGTTCACATCATCCTCAGTCTCAATTATTGATCCCATGTGGTGATGATATGCCATCGGCATTCCTCGATCAGCACACCACTTGGCTACTTCGCTAATTTTTGAGGCATAAGAAGAAATTTCATCCCGTGTTAATGTTGGGCGTTTATTAACAGGCGTTTGCATTTCCCCTTGAACTGTATTTGAGCATTCAGAATATACGATGCATGGACTAGATAATTCTACGAACTGATCAACTTGCTGACTGATCGCCTCACACTCCTCAGAAAAATCATTTACGAGACTATTACCGGAGCACCAACCACCGCAAAGTTCAATTTTCGCTCTTTCGAGATAGGCTTTTAATCCTTCAGTATCATGTGGCATGCGTTGGCCTCTCTCAACTCCCGTGTAACCGATTTCTCTTGCCTCTAGTAAGGCCTGCTCCATCGTGAACTCTTTTGTCAATTGGGGAAGATCATCGTTTTGCCAAGCAATAGGAGATATACCAATTTTCACACTCATTTTCGAAATCTTTCTTATTTTTTGCTCGATATTCAGAAACTATTGACTCGTTTCGTTCAAATTGTAAATTTCAATACTTACTGTCAATTCTTTCACAGAAAATTTGCTAGTTCGACCTCTGAACCATCTTTAGCTGAAACAGCTGCAGCTTCCGCCATTGCCAAAGCAGAAATTCCATCTGCTAATGTTACTGGGACAGGGGTTTTCAATTGCACAGCTGAGACAAATGCTGCCCACTCTTTTTGATAAGCGGCCTTGTATCTCTCTAAAAAAAAGTATTCAGGCTTCGAACTTTGAACGCCCATCTCAGTTGACTTAATAATACCATCTTCAACAACATTTTGAACTTGTAGCAAACCTTTTGAGCCCAAGATTTCAATCCGTTGATCATAGCCGTAAGCAGCACGGCGAGAATTCTTTATTACTACTAATCTACCATCAGCATATTTCAAAGTTGCAACAGCGGTATCATAATCTCCTAGTTCACTAATCTTTTTGTCAATTACTGAACTCGCCGAGACCATGATCGACTTAGGTAAGCCTTCGAATAAGAAATTCACCATATCAAAATCATGGATCATCATATCTTTAAACAAACCTCCTGATACCTTTAAAATATCAATTGGTGGTGGTGCCGGATCAAAAGAGGTTATCGCCAAAAGCTCTGCTTTACCAATTCCGCCTGCATCAAGTTCACTCTTCAAAGCAACAAAATTTGGATCAAACCTGCGATTAAAACCCAACATTATTGGCTGACCGTTAGGTTTTGTATTTTCCAAGCATTGCTTTGCGCGAAATAAGCTTATATCAACTGGTTTCTCGCATAAAACTGCTTTGCCTGCTAACGTTGCTTTTTCAATAATTTCAGAATGGGTATCAGTCGAACTTGCGACTAGAACCGCATCGATCGATTTATCTTTATAAATTGCATCGACAGTACAGGCTTGGCCTCCATAATCCCTTGCTAGCTTTTGCGCATTATCTTCAATAATATCCGCAACAGCCACTAATTGAGAGTTTGCATGCATAGAAATCGTGCTCGCGTGCACTCGCCCGATACGCCCTGCTCCAATAAGTCCAACAGTCAACATTTCTTTACTCCGAAACTAAACTTTAACTTTTGCCTCCGAAAATTGGAGGCCTCGCATCAACCCACAAGCCATTTTTCTTTGCAGACGCAACCGCTGCATACACCGCCGCCATCGAGCGAAGACCATCTTCAGCAGTTGGCAATCCATCTCTTACATACCCAGAGATTGCATCAGCTAAGTCTATATATATGTTAGCAACAGCTAGCGGAAAACCTTCAGGATGTGCTATTGCAACTCTACTG
>Ga0209433_10000044_pt1 | contig 35997 bp, 35 predicted proteins | sample METZYME_5_50m_FD_187552 | JGI IMG/M metagenome (GOLD analysis project Ga0209433, IMG submission 187552) | Marine microbial communities from oxygen minimum zone in mesopelagic equatorial Pacific - METZYME_5_50m (SPAdes) (version 2) | ecosystem: Environmental > Aquatic > Marine > Oceanic | place...
TAATAATTAATAATATTGAATTTGATCATGCAGATATTTTTGATGATCTAGATGATATAAAAAAACAATTTCATCATTTGATTAGAATAATTCCTCAAAAAGGAAATATTATTTATTTTGATGATGATAAAAATGTAAAAGATGTTTTATCAAAAGGATCATATTGCAATTTGATTTCCATAGGCTCTGAATCAATAAGCGTTAATGTAAAAGAAAAAGAATTTCAATTTGAGGGAAAAATATATTCTTTAAAAAATCTACCTTTAATCGGCGAACATAACTTTAAAAACTATGTTTGTGCTATTTTGGCTGCGAACATTGACGGAATTGAAGTTTCTGATTCTATTGATTCACTTCTGAGTTTTCAAGGAGTAAAAAGAAGAATGGATGAAATCTCAGAAATAAATAATATTAAGATATACGATGATTTTGCACATCATCCAACTGCAATAAATCTATCCACAAAAGCTCTAAGAAATCAAAATCAAACAAAAAAAATTTTAGGCATTATTGAACTTGGTTCCAATACAATGTCATCAGGTTATCACAAAGAATCTTTACTGGAATCTTACAGCAAAATTGATCATGCACTGATCTTGGATGAAAAAGCCTCATACGAAGGCTCAAATATTTTTAATTCCTTAAATGATCTGCTTACAGAACTAAAAAAAATAACTAAGGATTATGATATTATTTTGATAATGACTAACAGGGACAGTCAAAAATTTATAAAACCACTGAAAGACTACCTTGAAAAAAAATAACTTACCAATATTTCCTTTAGGCATTGTTGCTCTTCCAGGCACAATTCAGTACTTACAGATTTTTGAACCAAGATATCTAAAAATGGTAAAAGATTGTATGAAGAATAATTCAGGTTTTGTTATTGTCTTCCAGTCAGAGCATTCAAATGGTAAAGATTTTGAAATTTCCAAAAAAGGTTCATATGTTGAAATTATTGATTTCAATAATCTATCAAATGGATTACTTGGAATCACAGTCAAGTCATTGGAAAAAGTAATTATTAAAGACTTAACTCAGCTAGAAGATGGTCTTCACGTTGCAAATGTTCAGCCTGTGATAGATCCTGAGGTTGACGATCAAGCACTTTTAGCTGAATTTCCTGAGCTTGCAAATATCCTTTCACAACTTGTAAAGCATCCAAAGATAAGCGATATGCCTCTTAATGTTGACTTTAATTCAGCAGACTCAATCGCTTATCATTTAGCAGGGCTGATTCCAATATCACCATCAAGCAAACAAAATCTTCTAGAAGCTCTAGACGCAGCTCAAAGATTTAAAATATTATCAAAATACATTGATGAGATGTCATCTAACTAAAGTTCAGATATTTATTGGAGGCTGATTAGACTTTTCTCTAAGCCAATTTATACCTTTTAAAACACTTGGTATAGCAATAAATCTCCTTTCGATTTCATACTTCCCTGGATAGTTCGACAACATCAAACCTACCATAATTGTGAAAATTCCTTGCCCTGGAAGAACTAACATAAATATACCACCTATAATTAGAGAATATCCCAAGACGTTTTTTATTAGCAGCGATATAAACCAAAAAAAAGGATATTTGATTTTAAATTTTGAATCCTCTTTTTTTATAAAGTAATCACTTGGAATAAGAGCAACCAGCCATTTAATACTCAAAAGACTGAAAACAAAAATCACAGCAGAAATGGAGCCAAGCCAAAAAATAAATTTTTTATAATTTGTTACAAATTGATAAAGAGTATCGAGATAACTTATTTCCAAAAATACTTACCTTTTTTTATTTATATGATTTAGTATATCAATTACAAAATTTATTTTTAAATAACCTTTTATAAATATACCTGACTTGTCAAAAAAGAAACTCTCTGAAATTTGTAATCTTAGTCTCTCAGACAGCAAGGCTGAGAATATATTAAATTTAAATGTTAAAAATTTCTCATCTTTTACTGACGAAATCATTATCGCTACTGCCAATTCAAACAGGCATGCAAAGTCTGTTTCCGAGAAACTAGTTGATCAATTAAAAAAGGACAAGATCGATATTTTAGGCGTTGAAGGGGAGGCAGAGTCAGGATGGGTTCTTGTAGATTGTGGAAACATCGTAATAAATATAATGAAAAAGGATGAAAGAGATTTCTATGATCTTGAGGGTCTTTGGGGAGAACATAATATTTCTGATATTTCTAGGTAGATGATCATTAAAATATTAACTATAGGACATAAACCTAACGGGACGGAGTCCGAAACAATTAACTATTATCAAAAACAGCTACCTAAAAACTTAGTAGTTAATTTTATTAATCTTAGAGGAGAGCAAAATTCTAATCTCTCAAAAAAAGAGGTTCTTTTAAAGGAATCCAAAATTATTCTTTCAAAAATTTCCAAAAGTGATTATGTTGTTTCATGGGACTCAAGAGGAAAGCAATATAATTCAGAGGAGTTCAGCGAATTTGTTAAAGAATCTCAATTGAGCAAAAAAGAAATAATTTTTATAGTAGGTGGATCATTTGGTCTTTCAGACCAAGTTTTAGCAAGATCTGACCTAATATTATCAGCATCTTTACTGACATTTCCTCACAGATTATTTAGACTAATTTTGATGGAACAAATCTACAGAGCTTATACAATAATTACAAAAAAAACTTATCATAAATGATAGATTCACAAGAACGATTTTCTGAGAAAAAAAATTTTTTCAATAGACTAATATTGATTTATGTTATTTTTGCAGCTTTATTCATCTTAATAATTTACAAGACCTATTCTTTACAAGTATCAAGCTTTTCAGATTACGAAATTGCAGCATTAAAAAATAAAACAAGAGAAATTTTAATTCAGCCAAGTAGAGGAATTATTTATGATAGAGATGGGCAGATACTAGTAAATAACGTACCTAGTTACAATTTAATAATAAAACCTTCATTTATTAGCAATTTTGAGAATTTGTTGGATGAAATTAAATCTATTGTTGAGCTGTCAGAAGAAGAAATTGAATATGCGCGTATCAATTTTCAAAAAAAAGCTTCACTTAACAGGGAGCTTATCCTTAAGAAAGATCTATCTAAAGAAGAAATTGCAAAATTTGAAGTAAGGAGCTATCGCTTCAAAAATGTTTTTATTGAACAAAGATACTCAAGGCAAAATTTATATCCTGAGCTCTTCTCTCATGCAATTGGATATGTAGGAAATTTGAACAACGAAGGACTGGATAAAGTGCTGCAAGATCAATCTCTTTCTACAAAAGAGACTATTTTTTATTATTCAAATGGTTTTATAGAGGGAAAAACAGGAATTGAAAATATCTATGACGATCGGTTAAGAGGTAAATATGGAACAAAAATTTTTGAAGTTGATGCAACAGGAAAATTATTAGATGAATTAAATGAAATTCCGGCAGTTAGTGGCAATGATATTAAAACCTCCCTTGATTTGGAAAGTCAGAAAGTTGCTTTCAAGGCTATGAACGGCAGAAGAGGAGCTATTGTCGCAGTAAAAATATCAACTGGTGAAATCGTTTCATACATCAGTTCACCCTCTTTCTCTGTAAATAAAATTGCAAATGGTTTATCTGAAAACGAGTTCAAAGAGCTGCTAGACGATGTTAATAAACCTTTTTTTGATAGAGCTGTCCAAGGAAGATATTCTCCAGCTTCAACAATAAAGCCGGCTATTGGCTTATTTGGTATTGAAAATGAAATTATAGATTGGGACTACAAAATCAATGACCCAGGATTTTTCATTCTTCCTGAGGATAATCGAATTTATAGAGGTTGGAAGAAAGGAGGGCATGGCGACATCAATTTATCTAATGCAATAATAGAAAGTTCTAATACTTTCTTTTTTTCACTTGCTTACCAATCTGATATAAATGATTTAACCAAACACTTATCAAAATTTGGTTTTGGTAGAAATGTCTGCAATGATTGTTTTTTGCCAGATATTGGCTTACTTCCAAGTCCAGCCTGGAAAATGAATACTCATAATTTTGGGTGGTTTAAAGGAGATACTGTAAATTTGGGAGTGGGACAAGGATATTTAAGTGCGACACCAATCCAATTAGCATATTACTCAGCTATTCTAGCAAATAAGGGCACAATAAATAAATTTTCATTTGTAAAGAAAGATTCCCTTGAAGAACCAGATAAATTAATTTCATCAAATATAGATGTTTCTGATTGGGAGAAAATGCATGAGAGCATGATAGGCGTTATTGATAATCCAAAAGGAACTGCAGGTAGGTTAAGAAGCTTGAAAGATTATCCTATTGCTGCAAAGTCTGGAACTGTGGAGCTTGTAAGCACTGAGACAAAAGAAGACTACAAAATTATAAGAGAAAATGAGGGCAACAGAGATCATGCAATAATTATTGCTTTCGGTCCTATGCCAAATCCTGAATATGCCGTAAGTGTTGTTATTGAAAATGGAGAGAGCGGTGGATCGGTTGCTGGACCAGTAGCCATTGCAGTTATGAATAGCCTGATTAATTGATGATAAAAAAAATATCAAATATTTTTCGAGATGGCATTTATTTTGACCAGTATTTATTTATATCTATAACATTGCTTTCTGCTATGGGGCTCGTATTTCTTTTTAGCGCATCTCAAGGCAATTTAGAGACAACAATAAAGCAGTCTATTTTTGTAATTTTTGGATTAGTGTTAATGCTACTAGTGAGTCAGCCTGATCCAGATTTTTACAAGAATAATGCCTTAGCCTTCTTATTAATATCATTATTTTTGCTCCTTTTAACAGCATTTACTGGAAAAGAAATCAATGGTGCTAAAAGATGGCTTGATTTAGGATTCTTCACATTACAGACTTCTGAAATAATTAAAATTTCTTTACCAATATTTTTGGCAGCATATTTATTTAATAAATCATTACCAATTAGCTTAAAAAATACTTTTATTTCAATTTTATTGATATTTATAATTGCAAACATCGTGAGAATCCAGCCGGATCTTGGAACAAGTTTAGTTATTTTGATTGCCGGATTATATGTTTTATTCTTAGCGGGATTGAGTTGGAGATTTATTGGTGCTTCAAGCGCAATTTTTGTTTTGTCACTTCCATATATCTGGAATAACTTTTTAGAGCCATTTCAGAGACAAAGAATTTTAACTTTGTTTGAACCAAATGCAGATCCTTATGGCTCAGGTTGGAATATCACTCAATCAAAAATAGCTATCGGTTCTGGTGGTTTCCAAGGAAAAGGTTATCAGCAAGGTTCCCAGGCTCATTTAGATTTTCTACCAGAGACAGAAACGGATTTTATATTTTCTGTAATAGCTGAAGAATTTGGTTTTTTGGGTGTTTGTGTTTTGTTATCGGTTTTCTTATTTATACTAATTAGATGTCTATATTTGGCTCTAAATGCAAGAGATAGATTCTGCAGATTGACCATAGGAGGATTAAGCTTACTATTTTTGTCTACAATCTTTATAAATCTTGCAATGGTTATCGGCATAATACCTGTTGTAGGAATGCCTCTTCCTTTTATAAGCAAAGGCGGTTCATCTTTGTTATCATTTTACATAGCTTTTGGAATAATTATTTCAATGGCCACACATAAGAAATTAATGAGACGATGAAATATATTCTGCAAATAATTATTTTTTTCTCTTTAAGTATTTACGGAGATTATTTTGATCATCCAAATTCACAAGAAACAATAAATGAACTAATAGAGAATTATGGATTTGACTCAGATTATGTTGAAGAGGTTTTTAAAAATGCTAGAAAACAACAAAAAATTATTGACTCAATATCATCACCAGCTGAATTTACTTGGACATGGGATAGGTACAAAAATTTGTTTATTGAAGACAAACGAATAAAAAATGGAAAAAAATTTATCGATGAAAACATTATCACCCTTGAAAAAGCTGAAGAGAAGTTTGGAGTCCCTAAAGAGGTTATCGTGGCTATTCTTGGTATTGAAACAAGATATGGCAAGATCTTAGGAAATTATAGAGTATTAGACAGTCTTATGACTCTTGGCTTCGATTATCCTCGAAGATCAAAATTTTTTAAGGACGAATTAATTAAGTATTTTTTATTAACACGAGAAAATAATTTAGATATATATAAAATTAAAGGTTCTTACGCTGGTGCAATGGGATATGGACAATTCATATCATCAAGTTATAGAGCTTACGCAGTTGATTTTGACGGTGACGAGAAAGCAGATTTATTTAATTCTGTTGATGATGCTATTGGGAGCGTGGCAAATTATTTAGCTGTTCATGGTTGGAAGCGTGAGGGTAATATTGTTACAAAGTTATTAGTTAATGACATAAGAAATTTATATAAACCTCACGAATCTCTTTCAAATTTTATCTCATTGAGTTTTAATGAGGATGGCAAGGATGTAAATTTTATTGGTGACGATAACTTTATAGCTATTACCAAATATAATAGAAGTCATTTTTATGCAATGGCTGTATATTATTTATCAGAAGAGTTTAAAAAATGAAAAAATATTTATTACTAATACTACTATCTCCTTTATCAATTTTAAGTCAGAGTTTTGTTCCTAATGCTCCAGAATTAAATCTAAAAAGTTATATATTAATTGAGCCTAATACCAATACTGTAATTGCAGAATTTAATTCCTCAGACCTCATAGAGCCAGCTAGCATGACAAAAGTAATGACTGGTTATGTTGTTTCCGATCAAATAAAGAATGAACTCATTAATTTAGACGATCAGGTATTAATTAGTGAGAAGGCATGGAAGATGGAAGGCTCGAAAATGTTTATTGAGGCTGGAAAGAAGGTAAGCATCCTAGACCTATTAAAAGGAATTATTATCCAGTCAGGCAACGATGCCTCTGTAGCTATAGCAGAATATGTGGGTGGTACTGAAGATGGTTTTGTAGACTTGATGAATTCATATGCTGGTGCAATGGAAATGAATGACACATATTTTGTTAATTCAACAGGGCTGCCTGCAGAAGGTCACTATACTTCAGCAAGAGACTTAGCAAAATTAACAGCCAAATTTATAAGCAACTTTCCCGATGAGTACGCTCTTTACAAAGAAAAACAATTTACTTTTAATAACATCAAGCAACTTAATAGAAACAAGTTGTTATGGAGGGATGAGTCATCAGATGGAGTTAAAACAGGCCATACCTCTACAGCTGGGTATTGCTTAATAGGATCAGCAAAAAGAGGAAAAATGAGACTCATAACGGTAATAGCCGGAAGTGATTCCGACAATGATAGGTTTTTATCTACGCAAAGATTGCTTGAATATGGCTTTAGGTTTTATGCAACGCAAAAATATTTTGATTCAAATAAAGAATACACTAGTGCTAGAGTATGGGGCGGCAAAATGGATACGGTAAAGTTAGGCGTTGCTCAAGATATTTCTATTACCTTGCCCAGAACAAGCTTTAAAGATGTAAAAGTTGACTATAAATTTAAAAATAATGTTCAAGCACCAATAGAAAAAGGTCAGGAAATGGGTTCTTTGGATATCATTAGTAACGGAGAAGTTGTTCATACCTCCGCATTGATCGCTTTGGAGGAAATTGAAGCGAAGGGATTTTTTGGAAGATTATGGTCAAGATTTGTTTTATGGATAATGAGCTTATTTGGGATCTCCTAAATGAAAAACATTCATGCCGTTTTCAATGGTGAATATAAAGATCTTGATAAAATTAAAGTCTCACCGTTAAGCAGAGCTTACACTTTTTCAGATAGCGTTTACGAGGTCATACCTTTTTTTAACGAAAATATTATCGCATTTGATAAACATATCAAAAGACTTTCAAATAGCTGTAGTTCTCTAAATATTGATGCAGACATAGAAAAGTCTGCGAATGAAATACTTCATTTAATTTCATCAAGCAATCTTAAAAACGGATATGTTTACTATCAAATATCTCGGGGAGTTGATTCCCTCAGATCTCATATTCATAACAATGATCTTAAAGAAGAGTCTTTTGGCTATGTTGTAAGTCATTCCTTTGAATCTAAGGATCTTAAGGTTGCAATCTGTGAGGACATTAGATGGCAAAGATGTGATATTAAATCAACTTCTTTATTAGGTAATGTAATGAGTATGAATGATGCAAAAAATCATCATTGCGACGAAGTCATAATGCATAAGAATAATGAAATAACTGAGGGTGGAGCTTCAAATGTATTCTTTGTTTTGAATAACATAATTTGTACACCATCACTATCCACAAATATTCTACCCGGAATAACTAGAGAATTATTAATAACAGAAATAAAGAAAAATGGAATTTCTGTTGAAGAGGGAACATATTCCGTTGAAAATCTTTTAGAAGCTGAGTCAGTTTGGCTAACTAGCTCCACAAAAGGACTTGCTCAAGTAAGCGAGATAATAAATCAAAAGACACGAATTAAGAAAAATAATAAAATTTTTAATCAATGTAAGAGTATTTTTGATAGAGCTTTTTTAAGCAGCTGTTAATTCAATTACGACGTTGTCTAAATCTTGCCAAAATTGATCTTTTGTTTTTCCAGCAAGACCTTTAGAAGCTAGATCCAATTCATAAACTTTCTTTTGTAGAGGAATAATTTTCTTCATAGAATTTACTTTTATAAAATTTTTATAAGATGGAATTTTACTGCTCCAGATTCCAGCATTTTCAAGTCCTTTCCTGATATCAGGGTTCTGCATTGCTATAACAGATGTATTTACTACTTTTCCTATGATCCATACCAGAAGTTGAGCATAATGATCATCATTTCTATGGATTGATTTAAGAATTCGCAACGCACCAGACGTATTGAATTCAATTATTTTGTCTTCAAGATCGTACGGGGAAAACTCTCCACCATCCAATACAAGATTTGTTTTAATTTGCTCATTTTCTTTATATGTAAGTTTTAAAAGATTAACCTCATTTTGTTGTGCAACAAGATTACCCTGAAAGAGATCTGATATGATTTCCACATACTTTTTTATGTCATTGTTTGATACGAAACTTAACTGATTCTTTAACCATATTTTTTCTTCAAATGACTTAAGTTTATTACACTCGACAATCATAGCTGACCTATCTATTTTTTTTACCCACGCAGCATTTTGAGTAACTTTTTTAATAGCAGATCTAATTATAATAATTAAATCTTCTGATTTGCTTAGATCAAAAATATCAATAATTTCTTTTGGGACTTTTCCACCTTCATGAATAATCTCAATTATTAATTTGCTTCCAAAAAGTGAGCCCCCAGCATTTTCTAATAAAATTTTATTTATATTTGGAAAGTCTTTTTTTGTAATGATTTTTTTTTCGTCAAAACCATTTTTTTTGAAAAAATCATTAATTAAGTCTTTAGCATAATTTTGAAGAACTATTTCTTCGCCATATATAAAGAAAACCTTGGGCGATTTATCAATGTATTTTTTTAAAGAAAGAGAATCACATTTCAATTAAATTTACCTCAAAAATTAATTGATTAACAAAATCATCATATATTTCGTTTTTTATGAAATCCAACATTTCGTCCTCAGCAAGTATATTTAACTCGTTTGAGCTATATCTTTTCATTGTCATTAATTTTCTATTAATAATTTTATTATTTATCGAGATAGAAATTGAGACTGAAGACTTTACTTCCACCTCTAAAGATCTAAGAGCTTTGCCAGAAAAAACATCATAGTTAGATATCATAAAATTTGAAATCCTAATTACATTTGACTTTGTTTTTTGGTTTTCATTTTTGCTGGATGAAACAGCACTAAACTTATTTTGTAGTTTATTTGGAATATCGTCAGAGAATACAAATTGAAAATTTTCATTATTTAAATTTTCGTATGTAACCAAACTATAGCTACATCCCAATGTTAAAAATAATAATATTGGCAACATAGCAAATTTATTTAAAATTTTATTTGAAAGGATCATATTACAAAGTTTAAAAGTTTATCTTTAACATATATGGATTTCTTAATTTGAGAATCGCCAATATGAGTCTTTACATTTTCAATTTGTGACGCAATTTCCTCAATTTCTTTTTCAGTTAGATCTTTATTTAATAAAATCTTACCTCTTACTTTTCCATTCACTTGGACTATAAGTTCAAATTCTTCAGCATCAAGAAGGTCTTCATTATATTCTGGCCACCAAATTTCAATATTCTCATTGTCATATTGATATTCTCTCCATAAATGCTCGCAAATATGAGGGGCTATTGGAGATAGCATTTTTAAGATAAAGATTATTGCTTCGTTCAAACAAAATTTGTTGGAGTCACTAGCGGCGTCATCTTTATAATCATCAGGTATAAAATTCAGTAGTTCCATTATTGCCGCAATAGCAGTATTAAAAGCAAATCTTATTTCATAATCATTTTGTACTTTTTTTAGTGTTGCATGAGTTTTTCTTCTCAACTCAATATCATTCTTATCAAACTCTAGATTATTAATATCAAATGACTCAAACTTTCTTCCAGAAACAAGCGCCCATACTTTTTTTAAAAACCTAGAAGCTCCCTCAACTGATGACTCACTCCATTCTAAACTTTGCTCTGGTGGGGATGTAAACATCATATACAGTCTTACAGTATCAGCTCCATATTTATCGATGTAAGCTTGAGGATCTACAGTATTACCTTTTGATTTTGACATTTTAGCCCCATCTTTTAAGACCATGCCCTGAGTAAGCAGTCTTTTAAAAGGTTCGTCTCCGTCTACCATTCCTATGTCACGTAATGCTTTATGAAAAAACCTTGAATACAGAAGATGTAATATTGCGTGCTCAATTCCGCCAATATATAAATCTACAGGTAACCAATATTTAGTATTATTATCAAAAATTTCTTTATCGTTTTCTGATGATGTAAATCTTGCGTGATACCAAGACGAATCCATAAAAGTATCAAATGTATCGCTCTCTCTTAAAACATCTTTATCAAGCTCAATGAAATCTGGAATTTGTGAAAGCGGCTTAGGAGATGAACCTTCTGATAATTCAGGAAGAACTACAGGAAGATCTTTTTCTTGAACCATTTCTGGCTCTCCATTTTTATAAATAACAGGAATTGGACAGCCCCAGTATCGTTGCCTACTAACTCCCCAATCTCTGAGTCTAAACTGAGTAAGTTCTGACCCTTTACCAACTTTTGTTAAGTGCTTTATGATTTTACTAGAAGCCTCTTCAGAACTCATGCCATTAAAATCATCTGAATTTACCAGTCTTCCTTTTTCAAGAATTGGTAATTCTGTTTCATCTTCCAATTGAATTACTTGTTTAATGTCTAAATTATATTTCGTAGCAAATTCATAATCTCTACTATCATGACCTGGCACGCCCATTACAACTCCTGTGCCATATTCGAGCAGTACAAAATTTCCAATCCATACCGGTAGCCTTTCTTCAGTTATTGGATGAATGACTCTTATGCCAGTATCTATTCCAAGCTTTTCTGCTGTAGCCATGTCTGCTTCAGCAGCTTTAGATTCTTTGCATAAATTAAGAAAATCCATAACTTCAGCGTTATTTTTTGCAATTTCAATCGACAATGGATGGTTGGGAGACAAAGCAAGAAATGAAACACCAAATATAGTATCTGGCCTGGTTGAAAAAGTTTTAAGCTTCTTATCAGATTCCTCTAATTGATATATTATCTCTGCGCCAAAAGACTTTCCAATCCAGTTTTTCTGCATAAGTTTTACGTTCTCTGGCCAATCTAAGCTCTCAAGAGATTCAAGCAATTCCTCAGCATAGTTTGTAATTTTAATGAACCATTGATCGATTTCTTTCAATTCAACTTGAGCACCAGATCGCCATCCTTTTCCATCAATTACTTGCTCATTTGCTAAAACAGTTTTATCAACAGGATCCCAATTTACTAGAGATTTTTTTCTATAAACCAAACCAGCATCATGAAATTTTTTAAATATTAATTGCTCCCATTTATAGTAGCTTGGATCACATGTTCTTAATTCTTTTGACCAGTCATAGCTTAACCCTAATGACTTGAGCTGATTTTTCATATTTTTAATATTTTGATTTGTCCAATCTTTGGGATTTACTTTATTTTGAATTGCAGCATTTTCAGCTGGAAGTCCAAAAGCATCCCATCCCATTGGTTGGAAAACATTATAGTTCTGCATTCTTTTGTAACGAGATATAACATCTCCAATTGTATAATTTCTGACATGACCCATATGAAGTTTCCCAGATGGATATGGAAACATTGACAAACAATAAAATTTTTCTCTTTGGTCAATTTTTGATTCATAAACTTTATTTGATTCCCAATGATCTTGAATGTTTTTTTCTAATAATTTCGGATTATATTTCTCAGTCATTTTTTATTTTAAGAATTCATTTTCGAGATAATTTATTGTATGTTTATTTTCATTAAATATCTCATCATCTAGAATATTCTGATGAAGCTTTTGATTTGTTGTAATGCCTTCAACAAAAAATTCGTCTAAAGCGCTTTTCATTCTTTTAATAGCTGATTTTCTTGTATTGGCTTGAGTTATAATTTTTGCAAGAAGCGAATCATAAAACGGAGGTACCTCATAACCACTATATATATGTGAATCATACCGTATACCAAAACCACCAGCAGTATGCATTTTTGTTATCTCCCCTGGACATGGCTGAAAATTAATTGGATCTTCTGCATTTATTCTGCATTCTATTGCATGCCCATTAAAGTAAACTTCATCTTGATCAAGATTAATACCAAGCCCAAGAGCAATTCTAAATTGTGCTTTCACAATATCAAAACCAGTTATCATTTCTGTTACAGGATGTTCAACTTGAATTCTTGTATTCATCTCAATGAAATAGAAATTATTTTTTTCATATAAAAATTCAAGAGTTCCAACCCCTTCGTAATTTATTTCCTTACAAAGATTAACCGATGAATTTAAAATTTTATGAAGACTTTCCTGATCTACATTTGAAGCTGGAGCTTCTTCAATGATTTTTTGATGCCTTCTCTGCATGCTGCAGTCTCTGGTACCCAGATGGATAGCATTTCCTTTTCCATCTCCAATAACTTGTATTTCAATATGCCTTGGATTTTCAATAAATTTTTCAATGTATATTTGATCATTTCCAAATGAATTAGCAGCTTCTTGCATTGTAATTTCAATCATATTTAAGAGACTCTCTTCTGAGTGAACTATTCTCATGCCTCTCCCACCACCTCCAGCTGTAGCTTTTAAAATTACTGGATAACCAATACTTTGAACAATGTCTTTTACTTCATCTTCATCATTTGGTAGCTCTCCTGAATAACCGGGTACCGTAGGAATATCAAATGTTGAAACAAAATTTTTGGCCGTAATTTTATCCCCCATCTTTCGTATTGTTTCTGACTCAGGTCCAATAAATTTAAATCCACTCTCATTACACTGATGAGCAAAGTCTGGATTCTCAGCCAAGAAACCATAGCCTGGGTATATTGCATCCACTTCTGTCAGTTCAGCTGCAGAAAGTATTGAAGGTATATTTAAATAGCTATTAATAGGTGCAGCAGGTCCTATACATACTGTTTCATCTGAAAATTTTAAATGTTTAAGGTCTTTATCAACCTCGGAGTAAACGCTTACCGTTTTAATTCCTAATTCTCTGCATGCTCTAAGAGCACGAAGCGCAATTTCTCCTCTATTGGCAATTAAAATTTTATGAGACATTTATTCAATAACGATAATAGTTTGACCAAACTCAACAGGCTGACCGTCCTCAACTTCAATAGCAGAGACCTTTCCATCAAAATCAGATTTAATTTCATTCATCATTTTCATCGCTTCAATAATGCAAAGAACATCTCCCTTATTAACGTTATCACCAACTTTTACAAATGGTTCTTTTTCAGGACTTGGCTTTCTATAAAAAGTTCCCACAATTGGAGCAGTGACAAGATTTCCTTTTATATCAGTTGATTCTTGATTTAGAGTTATTGCACTATCTACTTTTTCAATATTATTTTGGTTGACTGAACCACTTACAATACTAGTGTCCCTGCTCGATTTTGAAATTCTTACTGACTCTTCACCTTGACTCACTTCAATCTCATTTAAATTTGATTCTTCTAACATCTCTATTAAAGTTTTAATTTTTCTTATGTCCATATTTTTACCTATTTATTTTCAATTGCATCCTCAAGAGCTATAACATATCCGTTAGTTCCATTTCCACTGATCACTTTTTTTGAAATGTCCGAAAAGAAAGATTTCTTTCGAAAATCTTCTCTTGAGTCTATATCTGAGATATGTACTTCATAGAATGGAATTTTGACTGCCAATAATGCATCTCTTAATGCAATACTAGTATGTGTATAGCCAGCTGGATTAAAAATTATAATATCAACATTTTCATTAAAAGCTTCATGAATACGATTTATAAGCTCGTGTTCCGCATTGCTTTGAAAGAAATTTATTTTAACATCTGATTTATCTGCAATATTTCTTAAATTATTCTCAATATCATTAAGGGATTCTGATCCATAGACATCTTCTTCTCTAATACCAAGAAGATTGAGATTAGGTCCATTTAGTACTAATACCTTCATTTAACAGATTTTAACAGAAAATAGCATTATTTATAAGAATTTAGAGTAGATATCTTTGTATCGGGTAACAAACACCCACCTCAGCACAACCTTGATATAAAATTTCATATTCAGTGCTATTACTTTTTGCAGTAACTGAAATTTTGAGTATATTTTTGAAAATATCAGTTTTTCCAAAAAACTCATCCTCAATTTCATTTTTTGATCCTATTAAAAGTTTATGCTCAAGAGGATTTTCATTTTGTTTTATTTTTATCGAATCAGCATACAAGTAATATTTTTCTTTAATATCCCATTTTATTATTATTTCATTACCATCATTCATAACATTAATCTTGAATGCTTCATCAGCTGGAAGTATTTTATTTTCTTGTAAAAATCCATTATCATCGCCAGCAAAACTTAGGGATGAAAAAAAAAATAGAGTATAAATATATATCAGTCTTTTCATTTAAGACTAGGATAAACTTCAGAAAATATAAAGTGAAGCATTTGATCAATTATAATTAACTAATGTTTTCAAATTTATTAATCAATTTATATTTTTTTATCCCTGCATGGATGGTTAAAATTTTTTTATTTTTTAATCGTGACATCAAGAGAAAATATATTCTTGATCCACAAGCTCAACTTTTAATTTCTCTTTTCCCAAAATATGATGTGAAAAGTGAAGCATTTGATCAATTATAATTAACTAATGTTTTCAAATTTATTAATCAATTTATATTTTTTTATCCCTGCATGGATGGTTAAAATTTTTTTATTTTTTAATCGTGACATCAAGAGAAAATATATTCTTGATCCACAAGCTCAACTTTTAATTTCTCTTTTCCCAAAATATGATGTGAAAGAAATTAAAAAACAAGACTTAAAAGTTTTTAGAGAATCAATTGAGCAAACAAGAAGAAAAGTTAGTGTTTCAAAAAAAACTTTGAAAAAAATCATCAAGAAAGATCATTTTATCGGAGATGAAAAATCTCTAATGATAAGAGAATACGAACCATATAAAACTGATAATGAAAATGTAATTTTATATTTTCATGGAGGTGGTTACGTTTTAAATTCAGTTGAAACACATGATGATACTGTTTCTTATTTTTCAGAAAAATTAAGAACAAAAATTTTTTCTCTGGAATATAGGCTTGCTCCAGAAAATAAATTCCCAGATGCTTTAGAAGATTCTTTAAGTGCGATTAGATGGCTGGAATCTCAAAATATACCTCTACAAAATATTAGTCTTTGTGGTGATAGTGCAGGCGGTCATTTGGCTGCATCTGTTGCTCATTATTTCTCAGAAAAAGATATTAAAATTCATAGTCAATTTTTAATTTATCCAATGTGCGATCCTGGATGCAATAGTGATTCTCAAAAATTGTTCAGTGAAGGTTATTTCTTAACTAACGAAGCTATGAGGTGGTTTTGGGATTGCTTGATATCTAGTGAAAGCGACAATGAAAATCATAAATATAATCTGCTTAAGGTTAATAAAAAAATAACCGTAAATCATACATTTATAATTACTGCAGGATTTGATCCTTTGCATGATGAAGCTGAAAACTATGCATCAATTCTCCATAATTTGGGTAATAGTGTGAAACAATTACACTATCCTTCTTTGTTTCATGGATTTGCATCAATTACGAAGCTTAAAAAAGCAAATGATGCTGTAAATGATATGCTTAGAGAGTACAAAAAAATATTATGAAAAACATAGTAGAAGTTAAGAATCTCACAATTGATTTCAAAGTTAGAGACGGAGTTTTTCGTGCCGTAGATAATATAAGTTTTAATATCCAGAATAATAAGACGCTAGCCCTAGTTGGAGAATCTGGATCTGGGAAATCCGTAACAGCAATGTCAATTATGCAACTTTTACCATCACCTCAAGCATGCTATGAGAAATCATCCTCAATTACTTTTAATGACAAAGAAATTATTGGAGCAACAAAAAAAGAATTGTTATCAATTCGTGGCAATATTATTTCAATGGTTTTTCAAGAGCCAATGACATCTTTGAATCCTTATCACAGAGTTGGCGATCAAATTACTGAATCAGTATTACTTCACACAAGCAAATCAAAAAACGAAGCATATGATGAAGCAATAGAATTGATGAAGCTAGTTGAGATTGATGATGTTACTAGACGATTTAAATCTTATCCTCATGAACTTTCTGGTGGTCAAAGACAAAGAATAATGATCGCAATGGCTTTAGTAAATAAACCACAACTACTAATAGCTGATGAACCAACCACCGCATTAGACGTAACGATACAAGCTCAAATTTTGGATTTAATGTCAAAACTTAAAAAAGAATTAGGCATGTCAATTTTATTTATAACGCATGATCTTGGATTGGTTAGAGAATTTTCAGATCAAGTGTGTGTGATGCAAAATGGTGAAATTGTTGAAAAAGGAGATACTGATAATGTCTTCGATAATCCAAATCATCCATACACGCAAAAACTTCTCAGTGCAGAGCCAAAACCAAAAACCGAAATAAACAATGAAAAAAGTCCGTTAATTGAAATACAAAAACTAGATGTTTTTTATGAAATGCCCTCAATAAATTTTTTTAACAAGAAAAGATTTCATGCCGTTAAAGATATTTCTTTAGATATATACAAAAATACAACAATTGGCCTAGTTGGGGAATCTGGATCAGGAAAATCTACTTTGGGCAAAGCAATTGCAAATCTATTAAAATTTGAGGGAAAAGTCTTTTTTAATGGTAAAAATATATCAAAATCGCCTAAAGAGATTAAAAAGCATATTCAAATAGTGTTTCAAGATCCATATGGGTCATTATCTCCTCGGATGACTGTTGGTGAAATTGTAGGAGAGGGATTAGGTGTCCATTTTAAACTTACAAAACAAGAATCTGAATCAAAAATCGACAAAGTGCTTACAGATGTAGGGATAGAACTAAGCTCTAAAAATAAATATCCTCACGAGTTTTCTGGTGGCCAAAGACAAAGGATCGCAATAGCTAGATCTCTAATAATGAATCCAGCCTTTATGATATTAGATGAACCAACATCAGCCCTTGATAGATCAATACAAATTCAAGTGATTAATTTACTTAAAGATATTCAAAATGAATATGGGCTAACTTACTTGTTTATTAGTCATGATTTAAAAGTTATCAGGTCTATGTCAGATTATATTTTTGTAATGAAAGATGGGAAAATCGTAGAATCTGGCAAATCCAACGACGTTTTTGAGTATCCAAAAGAAAAATATACTAAAAAATTACTCGCAGCTGCGTTAAGATACGCATCCGATTAATAATACATGTAAAAAATGAGTTCTAGAAAATATTCAAAAGAACTAGTTGATGGCCCTAATCAAGCCGCATCTAGATCAATGCTAAGAGGTGTTGGCTTCACTACTGAAGACTTCTCAAAACCTTTCGTTGGCATTGCTTCAACTGGTGCAAAAGTTACTCCTTGTAACATGCACTTGAATAAGTTATCAGAAATTGTTGAAGATTCTGTAAATAATTCAGGAGGAAAAGGCGTTCTTTTTAACACTATTACAGTTTCTGATGGTATTTCGATGGGAACTCAAGGAATGAAATACTCTCTTGTCTCTAGAGAAGTAATTGCAGATTCAATTGAAACTGTTGTAGGTTGTCTTGGATATGATGGTTTAATTGCAGTTGGCGGATGTGATAAAAATATGCCAGGCTGCCTTATAGGCATAGCAAGATTAAATAGACCATCAATTTTCATATATGGGGGCTCAATAAAACCTAGTAGCGAGAACACTGATTATGTGACAGTATCTGAGAAAGTCGGCGAATTTTCTAAAGGAAAGATTGATGAAGATGAGCTGATACACTATGAAAAAATTTCTGTTGAAGGCCCTGGATCATGTGGTGGAATGTACACCGCTAATACTATGGCGTCCGCAATTGAAGCTCTTGGGATGAGTCTTCCTGGCAGCAGCAGCCAAGATGCCGTTTCAGAATCAAAGAAAGTAGACTGTATTTCTTCAGGTGAAGCGATAATGAAACTTTTAGACAAAGATATTAAACCCTCAGACATTATGACAAGGGAAGCTTTTGAAAATGCTATTACTGTAGTTATATCTTTGGGAGGCTCTACCAATGCTGTATTACACCTACTGGCCATCGCTCATTCTATCGGTATAGATCTTGAGTTGGATGATTTTACAAGAATAGGAAAAATGACACCTGTTCTCGCTGATTTAAAACCTTTTGGTAAACACTATACATCAGAACTAAATGCTAGCGGAGGTATTCAGCCATTGATGAAAGCTCTACTAGATAAAGGTATGCTCCACGGAGATTGTTTGACAGTCACCGGAGAGACACTGGAACAGAATCTTAAAAATGTTCAACCTTATGACAATAATGAGATTATTAGGAGCTTTGAGGAGCCTATTAAGAAAGATAGCCATTTAAGAATATTGTATGGAAATCTTGCTGAAGATGGGGCTGTTGCAAAAATTACTGGCAAAGAAGGAACATCTTTTGAAGGCAAAGCAAGAGTTTTTAATTCTGAAGAAGATGGAGTAAAAGCAATCCTCTCTAATTTAATTAATGAGGGAGACGTAATTGTTATTAGATACGAGGGACCTAAAGGTGGGCCAGGAATGCGTGAAATGCTAAAACCAACTTCTGCAATTATGGGACTTGGTCTTGGCGATAAAGTTGGATTTATTACTGATGGCAGATTCTCAGGAGGTACGCATGGATTTGTGGTTGGACATATTTCTCCAGAAGCGGCTGATGGTGGCAATATTGCTCTTATTGAAGAAGGAGATATCATTTTAATAGATGCTGAAAATGATAAGTTAACATTGAAAGTTGAAGACGAGGTGCTTGCAACAAGAAGATCGAATTGGAAAAATCCTATTAAAACTCCTGATAAAGGTGTTCTTTCAAAGTATGCAAATAGTGTAAAATCTGCAAGCTTGGGCGCTATAACTGATTAATATGATTGATAGAAAATATCCTAATACACGTTTTAGAAGGCTTAGAAGAAATTCTAAATTAATAAACCTTGTTTCTGAAAATACGCTTAATTGCGATGATTTAATTCAGCCAATATTTATAAAAGAAAAATTTAACGGCTCTGAATCAATAGAGACGATGCCAGAAATTAAAAGGTTCAGCATTGATTCATCACTGAAAGAGATCGAAGACATTATTAAAAGTGGAGTAAATACTGTTGCAATATTTCCAGTAATTGATCCTGACAATAAAGATGATCAAGGAAGTGAAGCTATAAAAAGTGATAATTTTATATCATCTACTATACGCAAAATTAAAGAAGAATTTCCTGACATTATCTTGATAGCTGATGTTGCGCTAGATCCATATACAACTCACGGTCACGACGGAATAATTAAGAACGACTATGTTGATAATGATGCAACAATTGAAGTGTTAGTTAAGCAATCTTTAGTTTTAGCAAATGCTGGCGCAGATATAATTGCTCCTTCAGATATGATGGATGGGAGAATTAAGTCAATTAGGTCTGCTTTAGAGAAAGCTGAGTTCAAAGATACAATACTGCTTTCATATGCAGCAAAATATAATTCAAAATTCTATGGTCCTTTCAGAGATGCTGTAGATTCGGCATCGAATCTAGGCAAATCTTCAAAAGAAACTTATCAGATGAATATTAATAACAGAAATGAAGCCATGCATGAAGTAGCAATGGATATTAGTGAAGGAGCTGATATTGTAATGGTTAAGCCAGCAATACCATATTTAGATGTAATTCAATCAATTAAACAAAAATTTATGATTCCGACATTTGCATATCAAGTTAGTGGAGAATATAGCATGATTAAACTAGCTGTAAATAATGGATGGCTTGATAAAGATGTTATGCTAGAATCGTTAATCAGCATTAAAAGATCCGGTGCTGATGCAATACTCACATATGCAGCCAAAGAAATTTCAAAGGAGATACTCAAAAGATGAGCAATGTAGTTGAATTAGAAAATAAAGAAGATTTTCAAGATGAGGTTATTAGTTCCGATAAACCAGTTTTGGTTGATTTTTGGGCTGAGTGGTGCGGCCCATGTAAACAACTAGCTCCTTTGGTTGAAGAGGTAGCTCAAGAATATAAAGATAATATTTTAGTATGCAAAATGGACGTAGATAGTAATAGAGAAATTGCTGCTCAGTTTGGAATTAGATCTATACCTACATTAATGATATTTATTAATGGTGAACCAGTTGGTACAGAGATTGGAGCTCTTACTAAACAACAATTAGATGAATTTGTGAGATCAAAGATATAAGATATTTTTAAATAAACTTTGAATCTTATTTAAAAAGAGTTATTATTTTCAGTTCCAGATTTTAAAAAACCTTCCAGTTTCAAAAATTCAAAATAAAAAACATTGGGGAAAAGTACATGAATCTTAGCGAAGTAAAAGATAAACCTATTAGCGAGCTTGTAGATATCGCGACTGAATTAGGCTTAGAAGATCTTGGCCGCCTAAAAAAACAAGAAATCATATTCCGAATATTTAAGAACAAAGCCTCTGAAGGAATTGATATATTTGGTGGAGGTGTGCTGGAAATTTTAAATGATGGTTTTGGTTTTTTGAGGTCGCCTCAAGGCTCATACTGCGCTGGTGAAGATGATATTTATGTATCACCAAGTCAGATTAGAAAATTTGGATTACGAAAAGGTGACTCTGTTGCAGGGAAAATTAGAACTCCAAAAGATAAAGAGAGATATTTCGCATTAATACAAGTTGATACTATTAATGGTGAGGAGCCTGCAAAAACAAAGAATAAAATTTTATTTGAGAACTTAACGCCTTTATTTCCAACAGAAAGATTAATGCTTGAACAGGGTAGTGGCTCAAATGAAGATTTATCATCGAGAATCATTGATTTGATTGCTCCAGTTGGGAAAGGACAAAGAGGATTAATTGTTTCTCCCCCAAAAGCTGGTAAAACTTTAATGCTTCAAAGCATTGCTCATTCAATCAAAAGTAATAATCCAGAAGTTGAGCTTATAGTATTGTTGATTGACGAAAGACCAGAAGAAGTAACAGATATGTCAAGAACTGTAAAAGGCGAAGTTGTTGCTAGTACTTTTGATGAACCCCCAACAAGACATGTTCAAGTAGCAAACATGGTTATTGAAAAAGCAAAAAGATTAGTTGAGCACAAAAAAGATGTTGTAATTCTATTGGACTCCATTACAAGGCTTGGAAGAGCATATAATTCTGTTCAGCCGGCGTCAGGTAAAATCTTGAGTGGTGGTGTGGACTCAAATGCTCTTGAGAGACCTAAAAGATTTTTTGGTGCAGCTAGAAACTTAGAGGAGGGTGGAAGCTTAACAATTATAGCCACTGCTCTTGTAGAAACTGGTTCAAAAATGGATGAAGTGATTTTTGAAGAATTTAAAGGAACTGGAAACATGGAAATTCATTTAGAGAGAAAGATCGCTGAAAAAAGAATTTATCCTGCAATTAATGTAAGAAGATCTGGGACTAGAAGAGAAGATCTTTTAACCACTGATGATGAATTACAAAGAATGTGGATTCTCAGAAAAATTCTCGATGAAATGGAAGATGCTCAAGCTATTCAGTTTTTAATTGATAGAATTAAATCTCATAAGACAAATGATGAATTCTTTAGTTCTATGAAGAATGGAAATGGTAAAAAAACTAAGTAGTTTTCTTTATTTCATCATATAAATCTTCTGAAAAATAATTAATCGTTTTAGCCTCATAGCCTAGATTATTAATATATTCTTTTATTCTCTCAGAAATGCACATAAAGGATGTCGTATTATTAGCAATATATATATTCTCAAAAAATATTTCTGCAGCAAAAGTACTTGAAAAAATAACAACATCAGCTTTGATAAACTTTTTACGAATTTCTATATAATTCAAAAATTTCTTCCTTTTGTAACAAACAATATTTTCAGCATCAGCACCATATTTGATTATGTGATCATGCACTTCTTCTAACCCATCTAAACCTTTTACGATAGCAAACTTTCTTTTAATTAATTTTTTGCCAAGCAATTCTATTAGACCTGATGAACCAGGTATTTCCGGAGTAGTAGAATTTATTCCAATTTTATCAAGAGCCCTTTTAGTTGATTCACCCATAGCAAAGACATTAATTCTTTTACATATTTCGAAATTTTTAAAATTTTTAACTGAAGCTACGCTTTGAAAAATAATGTCTGTAATTAAGCTATCTAAAACCTCATATTCGACTGGCTCTATTTCAAATATAGGTATGTTCTCTATTGAATTATCAAGGCTAGAATTTTTGCTATTTGTGCTTGTATCAATTATGTTCATGTAATAATTTAATACCATTGTTTTTTTTAATATATTCTAAAATTTCATTGATGTTATCTCCTGAAAACGAAATAAAATTTTCAACACCATATATTTCACCACTTAGATGATTTCCTGATGCAAAGAGTGAAATAGCAGAATTACAATCCGCATTTAGTTTCACTAATAGCTCTCTCTCCATATTTATTTCCTTATTAAGATCTGCCATATCTTTATATATTTGAGATGACTCAATAATGCTTTCAGCTGAACTACCCTCCTTCCATTGGACTGCAAGAACACCCTGTCCAGAACATGTTGGGTGATCTAAGCTTTGGTAATTCTGATTTTGTATCAAAAAGTCTAACCTTGAAAGACCTGCTTCAGCTAAGATAATGCAGTCGTATTGACCATCATTTAGTTTTTTTAGTCTTGTATCTATGTTGCCATTTAAAGGCTCAATGTTTGTGGCATTCATATGAAATTTTGCTTGCATCTTTCTTCTAAGGCTTGAAGTGCCAAGTTTCATTTCACTTTTAAAATTAGGTTTCGTATCTTTTCTAAATATTAATAAGTCTTTTACCTTTCTTTCTGAATTTTCTATAAAGTATAGATGTTTAAGCCCTTTGGTTTCTTTAGCAGGCATGTCTTTAGCTGAGTGAATAGCAACATCAACTGAATCGTTTAAAATAAGCTTTTCAATATCAGAAACAAAGTTACTCTTATCAAATAAAGTTTCACCTTTAGCACTCAGTTCATCACCTCTAGTTGAAGTTTTGATGAGATCATATTCTTTTATCAAAAAAGTTTTATTGAATTCTTCAACTTGTTTTAAGGCAAGCTTGGAAGATCTAGATGCTATTTTAATTTTCATATCTCAATAGGAAGGCTTTAACATCTCCCACATTTTTTTCTTTTAGTATTGTAAATGAACTTGGTATTTCTATAGATGAGAATTTGCTGTGCTCCAAGTAAATTTTACACATAGGACTTAGCGTTTTGTTGCTGGCTAAAACTTTGAGCACTTTTTCTTCAATATCTTTATTAAACGGAGGATCTGCAAAGATTAGATTAAATTTTGATAAATCATTTTTTGATGCCCAACTTATAGCGTCTTTAAATAATACAGTTGACTTTGATTCTAATTCAAGAGCTTTCAAAGTCGATCTGATAAAGAGGTAATTTTTTTTATTTAATTCTATAAAAAAAGAATTCTTTGCTCCTCTTGATATAGCTTCGATTCCAAGTGCACCCGTTCCAGCAAAAAGGTCCAAACATTCAAAGTCTTTAATTTCAAACTGCAACCAGTCAAACAATATTTCTCTGAGTTTATTTGATGTTGGCCTTAATGAGGTCTTATGATCAAAGGGAATATTTTTTCCTTTTAAATGACCTCCACTTATCCTAATGCTATTTTTCATCTAAATTAATTTTCTTTAAGTATAATTCATAGTATGAGCATTCAAGATAATTTTAGATTAGCAATGAGGAGATATATTTATTCTGTGAGTATTATGTCTAACAAAGATAATGCTGGTAATCCAAACGCTATAACTGTTTCATCAGTAACATCAATTTCTATGAATCCACCTAGTTTGTTAATTTGTATCAATAAGTCTTCGAGGATACATAATAGCATCGAACTGGGATCAAAATTTTGTATAAATCTTTTAAATAATGAACAAGAGGATATTTCAAATATATGCTCTGACGAAGATATGTATGATCAAAGATTCAAAGACAAAAACTGGAATCTACAAAATATTCCTTTTCTAGTAAACGCCCAGGCAAACATATTTTGCAAAGTAGATAAATTAACTTCATATCATACTCATTCAATTGTTATCGGACTTGTTGAAGATGCAAAATACGCAGATGAAATATCAACATTAACTTATGTTGATGGTGAGTATAAGTAACTAATTTTTTATTATTCCAGTAACAACTTTATCTAAATGATCTTCGAGATTGCTTGCTATCAAAATAGCAGAAGACATAGGGCCATCTTCAGGATTCATCAAGGGCTCATCTGCAATAATCTGAACCTTTCTTAGTATTCCTACAAGACCATGAACCATGGACCATAAAGTAATACATTTAAAAGCAATAACTTCATTACTATCATTTGCTAATTTAGAAAAACTTGATCTGAAATTATCATAGCTTGAATTAGCTGATTCTAGTAAGTCAGGATAATTGGAAAAGTTGCCAACAGCAGTGCCGAACATAAGATCATAGGTATTTGCATTTTTAAGACCAAATTCAATATATTTTATTGCCATATCAACGATTTGTTTTTTGGTAACTTTTTTGTCAATATCAACATGGATGGCCTTTGATAGTTTATTGAAACCATTTGTTGAAACAGCAGCATACAAGTCTTCTTTTGTTTTGAAGTGTCTATAGGGTGCCGTTTGAGATACATTACTTTCTTTAGCCAAGGATCTAATGCTTAACTTTGTGTAGCCATCTCTCTCACACATAGCAGAGGCACAACTTATAAGTTCTTCTTTTAGGTTGCCGTGATGATAATTTTTCACAGGCTTAGTTTAATGTTGACAGTGCTAACATAATCAATTAATGTTTACACTGCATACATTAGATTTTTTAAATAACAATGTCAAATTTTAGATTAAACAAAATTTTTTTATCTATTGGATTGATCTTAAGTTCTAACATTTTCTCGATCGAAGTGCTTGAGGTTAAAATATTAGATTCTTATTCCATCACAAAGAAGTTTCCAGGAAAATTACTTCCAATAGAGCAGTCCAAATTAGCATTCGAGATATCAGGAAAAATAAATAATGTATATGTTGATGTTGGTGACTCAGTCAAAAAAGGACAAGTATTGGCAAAACTTGATGATAGAGAAGCCTCAGCACAACTAAATCAAGCAAAAGCAGCCTTTGAATTATCAAAACAAATTCTTGAGAGATTTGAAAACTTAAGACAACAAGGACACATATCTATTCAGGATTTAGATAAAGCAAGATCAGATTACATTATTGCAAAATCCCAATTTGAATTTTTTGAAGTCAAGTTGCAGCAAACAAATCTTCTAGCTCCCTTTAATGGAGTTATACAAAGTAGATTTTTAGATACAGGTACAGTTATTAACTCAGGAATCCCTATACTTGAGATAATTGACTCGAATTATGTTGAGGCGCATATTTCTGTACCTGTCATCTACTTAGAGGATATGGAAATTGGAAAAGAATATAATTTTGAATTTGATGGAACATTTAAAAAAGCAGTTTTTTCAAAACTTGCACCAATGTCACCAGGCGGCTCCGATAGTAGACTCGCAATTTTTAAGTTTAACGAGTTTTTTAATCCTGGATCTATAGCAAACCTTGAGATTAAAATTACAGAAAATTTAAAAGGGACCTGGGTGCCGCTTAAATCTTTGTCTCAGTCTGATCAGGGTCTTTGGTCTGTTTACACGATTGAAAATAACATTGTCGTAAAAGATTTGATCGAAATTATCTATTTTGAAGATGATTATGCATATGTAAGGGGAACCATAAAAAATAATGACTTGATTGTTTTAGGCGGTGCTTCAAAAATTATTGAAGGTAAAAGAGTTAATTAATACAAATGAAATTTATTAGTATCTTTCTTGATAGACCAAGAATTCTTTTTTTAACTTTAGCTTTTATTCTATTATCAGGAATATCTTCAATATTTACTCTTCCAATTCAAGAAAATCCTGAGTTAGCTCAAAGATGGGCATCAGTCACCATTGAATACCCAGGAGCCACACCAGAACGAATAGAAACACAAGTTATAAATGATCTTGAAGCTAAGTTGCGTGAAATAGTAGAAATTGATGTGCTTGAATCAACAATTACACAAGGATTTTCAAATACTTTAGTCGAGTTAGAACAAAGTGTTCCCCCAAGGCTTATAGAAGAAACATGGTCAAGAATTCAGGGAAAAATTGATCAAGTAACAATTCCCGAAGAATCAAATATTTTACTTAGGCGATCTTCAGGACCACCTATAACTGTTGAGTATGTAATAGATTGGAGAGGTGAGGGTGAACAACCCATAATAATGATGTCTAGATTGGCTCAACAGCTTGAAAAAAAGTTAAGCTCAATACCTGCAACTGAAAAAACAGCTATCTATGGTGAAGCAGAAGAAGAGATAGTTGTTGAGGTTGATTCAGCAAAGATGTCTTCTTTAGGACTTTCGTATCAAGATATAAGTTTTGCAATTAGCTCATATGATAATAAGAAGCCTGCTGGTATCGTTTCAGATAAATATTCTGAATTTCTTATAAGGCTTACAGATAATATCATCAGCCCAAAACAAATTGGCGAGATTCCAATTAGAGTAATTAATCAATCAGAAATAATTAGACTTGAAGATATAGCAAAGATATCTAAACAACCTGCTAGTCCAGTAGAGGATATATTTTTATTTAATGGTAAAAGAGTAATATCAGTATCTGCAACTGGCTCGATGTCTCAAAGAGTTTTTAGTTATGTTGACAATGCTGAAAAGACTGTTGCCGACATGCGACAAAACTTACCTGAGGAATTTTCAATAGAAAGAATTTATGATGAATCAAAATATGTTTCGGATAAATTTAATGAATTAATAAAAAGCTTCTCCATTGCATCTTTTTTTGTTTTAAGTCTCAGCTTCTTTTTTTTAGGCATTAGGCCCGGCATTATTGTTACAGCGATCTTACCTTTTTCAGTTTCACTAGTATTTTTAGGATGTAGGCTTATTGATCTGCCTCTACACCAAACCTCAATCACAGGAATAATAATTGCCTTAGGATTATTGATTGATAACGGAATTATCGTTGTGGAAGATTATAAATACAGAAGATCAACTGGATTATCGATAAAAGAATCCATCAATGAAACCTTAATAAATATTACAAGTCCTTTAGCTGCTGCAACTGCTACAACTGTTTTTGCTTTTATGCCAATAGTTACTGGAGAGGGATCTAGTGTTGAGTTTGTTGGAGGATTGGCTTTGACAGTAATAATGTCTATTGCATCTTCATTAATTTTAGCCTTGATTATGGTTCCAGTTTTAATGAGTTATATGGAACGAATTCCTTACTTTGCCAATATCGATATTCATGAAGAAGGATATAAAAATGAAAAAATTCTAAAAAGATATAGAGATTTTTTGACATGGAGCTTTGATGTTCCAAGAAGAGCCATACTAATATCACTTGCATTGCCTGTGCTTGGATTCTTGTTATTTGGAACAATACCAAAAGACTTCTTTCCCGCTAATGACCGAGAGATGTTTAGAATTCATATTGAGTTACCTACAAACTCTTCTTCCATTAAAACTATGGAAAGATCCAAGCTAGTTAGGCAACAAGTAATAGATAGTAATCTTATTGAGATAGAAAAGGATTATTGGTTTGTAGGAAGAAGAATGCCTAGAGTTTTGATGAATATTGTGGGCGGTGACGACAAAGAGGGCTCAAATAATGACGCTCAAGCAGTTTTCTATGCAAAGGATTACTATGAAATGATTGAAAATCTTCCAAGGTTATCAAAAAACCTTTCTGCCAATAATCCTGATTTAGTAATTTTTGTTGATAGCTTTCAATCTGGTCCGCCAGTTTTTGCAGATGTGAGTTATCGAATTATTGGTGATGATGTAAATGTTCTGAGACAACTTGGTTCAAAGCTTGAATTAATTATTAATAATGCACCTGATGTAAGTCATACAAAATCAGAGGCTGCATACTCTAATACAAATATTGAGTTTGAATTTGATAGTTCTAATATTTCTCTTGCTGGAAAAAATACTGAATCATTAGTGAATGAATTATTTGCTGAAAATAATGGAATTATTGTTAGTTCAATGCTTGATTCCAACAAAGAAATACCAATAAGAGTAAAGGGCATAAGAGAATCACAAAATATTATTGGAGATGCAAGTTCTCTTTCTATGTCGTCAGATGATGGAATAGACTTTATAGGTAATTTTGGTGTTTCAAGAATAAATAAAACGACTTCATATGTCACGAGAAGAAATAGTCAGAGAATTAATAATGTTGAAGGTTGGATATGGACTGGAACCTTACCTTCTGGAACAGAGCAATATATAAAACAAGAAGTTGAAGAATTTGAGAGAAGCCTACCGCCTGGATATAATATGCTTGTCGGTGGGGAAGCTGAATCAAGAGGCGAGTCACAATCACAAATATATTCTTCAGCAATAATTTATATTTTGCTTATAACAATAGGTCTTGTATTTGCTCTTAATTCATTTAGACAGACAGCATTAATTCTATCTGTAGCTATATTCTCAATTGGCCTTTCTTTTCTAGGTCTTAAGATAGGCCAGCAAAATTATGGATTTATTGCAACAATTGGAGCACTTGGTCTAATTGGACTATCAATCAATGATTCAATCATTGTCCTTTCACATATTAAGGAGAAAGCCAGCAAAAGTGCCATTACAAAGCCAGAATTAATTGAAGTTGTAATAAGATCAACGAGACACATTATTACAACTTCTTTAACAACTTTAGGTGGATTTGTGCCATTAATATTTGCAAGTATCTTTTTTAGGCCTCTTGCATGGGGTATGAGTATTGGAGTGATAGGTGCTACTCTAACAGCTTTGTTGTATATACCTGCTATGTTTATTTGGATGAATAAAGTTAAGAGTTAGCACATTCCTCTGAACAAAAATTTTTGCCATATTTATTAAGTACTAGCGATTCATGTACAAAAGTTCCACATTTTAAACAACTCAACATTTTTTCAGAACTATGACCTTCATTGCTTTTAAAATAAGATCTAATGTAAGATTTTGTTAGCTGAACTAAGAAGTAAATTATTATTGGAGCAAATAAAGGTATAAGCTTAATTATCACTTTTAATTACTTTTTCCTCTGGGTTTTGAGTTGTCGAGAAAATTCCATGACCATCTATTTTCTCTTTCAGGATTTTGATTTTCTTGATCTGGGTAATTAATGTTTATAACCACTCTTATATCATCCAATAAATCTGAATAACCCAATTTTTCGTAACAGTTTTCTAATATTTTAAGTGCTCTGTAGTTTTCACTTGAATTTGGAATGTTCTCAATAACATAATTCGCTCTCCTTATTGCCGCAACATATGCATCAATAGATAAGTAATAATCCGCAGCTGCAAGCTCGTTTTTTGCAATCATATTCCTAAGATAAACATTTCTTTGTTTTGCATACTGGGCATATTGACTATTAGGAAATCTAGTGAGAAATTCAGTAAGCTCAGAAAATGATTCTTTTGCACCTGAAATATCTCTATTTGCTATATCTGTATCGGTAAATCTTAATAAAACATCTCTATCTCTTGTATAACTAGATAGTCCTTTCATGAAATATGCATAATCAATGTTGGGATGTCTTGGATGAAGCCGAATAAATTTTTCAGCAGCACTATGAGCAGCCTCGGTCTCAGTATTCATGAAATGTGCATAAATTAGTTCAACTTGAGCTTGTTCAGCATACTTTCCAAAAGGATATCTATTCTCTATTGCTTCGAGAGATTCAATTGCGCCATTATAATTTTTGGCAATCATTCTTCTTTGAGCCTGATCGTAATAAATTTTTTCAGGCTGTTCTATTTCTGGACCATCAGAACTACAAGCTGAAATAAATAAAGCTGCAACTGGGATTATTAAAAGATTCTTAAGTATTTTAACCATGTGTTTCATATTCAATTGACCATTTTAACTGCATAATTAGAATTGTTCTTGAAAAAACATAAAATTAGAACAATTTATTTAACATAAGTTCATATGATTGAGATAAAAAAAGTTCCAAAAGAATTAACTAAAAATCGATTAGATAAAACTTCTTCGATTTTATTTGATGATTTTTCAAGAACTCAGCTAAAGAAGTGGATTTTGGACGGAAGAATTAGATTAAATGGTGAGATTGCTCAACCCAAAGATATTGTTTTTGAAGCTGACGAAATTGAAATTGATCCAATTTCTGAAACCAGGGTTGATTGGCAACCTGAAGACATTTTATTTGATGTTTTCTATGAATGTGATGATTATTTAGTCATAAATAAAAGACCTGGTTTAATAATGCATCCCGGAGCAGGATGTAAATCAGGTACACTTGCTAATGGTCTGCTTTATAGGTATCCCGAACTCACAAAAATTCCCCGCGCTGGTATTGTTCATAGACTCGATAAAGATACATCTGGAGTAGTTGTAGTAGCTAAAAATGATAAATTTAGAAATTACTTTGTAACTCAGCTTCAAAACAGATCAGTAAAAAAAATTTATAAAGCAATTGTTGTAGGCAGCATGATCGGAAGCTTTACTATAAAAGATCCAATTGGCAGAGACAAAAATAATAGAACTAAAATGTCAGTTAATCAGAATGGCAAAGAAGCAGAAACTTTTGTTAAATTAGAGAGAGGTTTCAGTAATTATTCCTTGCTTAATATTTCAATTTTAACCGGGAGAACTCATCAGATAAGAGTTCACCTTTCGTATAATAAGCTACCCATAATTGGCGACAAAACTTATAATCCTTCAGGATATATCGCAAAGAAAACTTTACCAAAACTTGCGGATTTCATTAGGAAATTTCCAAGACAGGCTCTTCATGCTTCAAGTTTATCTTTTCAAGATGAGAATACAAAAAAAGATGTTACTTTTGATGTTGAGATGCCAAAGGATATGAAAAGACTGGTTAACGAACTTAAAAAAACTCTTTAAATATAACAAAATGCTTGTTTTTAGCAGTTAATTTAATGTATAAACCTCTACCCAAGGACAATATTATGAAATTAGCCGGAAATGACATGTTAATTCAATCCCTAATTAATGAGGGAGTTGAGTATATTTTTGGATATCCTGGTGGCGCAGCTCTTCATATATATGACGCAATATTTAATCAAAAAGATATGCAGCATATATTAGTTAGACATGAACAAGGTGCAACTCATGCGGCTGATGGTTATGCAAGAGCTACTGGTAAGCCCGGTGTAGTGATGCTTACTTCAGGACCTGGTGCAACCAATGCCATAACTGGCATAGCAACAGCGTTTATGGATTCGATTCCTATGATTGTTATTTCTGGTCAGGTCCAGAGTCATCTAATTGGAACTGATGCTTTTCAAGAGACCGATATGATTGGAATTTCAAGACCAATCGTCAAGCATAGTTTTACAGTTGATCACCAAGAAAGTATACCTAAGATAGTTAAAGAAGCTTTTCACATAGCTACATCGGGAAGACAAGGACCAGTTGTTATTGATGTGCCAAAGGATTTAACTAATCCAGATGATTTATTTGATTATGAATATCCAAATGATGTAAATATCAGATCATATAATCCACCAGTCGAACCTGAGGAAAGCCAAATAGTAAGAGTTGTTGAAGCTCTAAAAGAAGCAAAAAGACCAGTAATTTATGCGGGAGGAGGAACAATTGCAAGCAATGCATCTGAAGAATTGAGAGAATTAAATGATTACATTAAAGCCCCAGTAACAAATACATTAATGGGATTAGGAGTTTATCCAGGCACTGACAAATATTTTTTAGGAATGTTGGGAATGCATGGAACCTATCAGGCTAATATGGCAATGCATAATGCTGATTTAATTCTTGCTGTTGGAGCAAGGTTTGATGACAGAATAACAAATACACCAGAAAAATTTGCTCCAAGAGCTAAGATTGTTCATTTTGATGTTGATCATTCCTCTGTTTCTAAAATAATAGAAGCTGATATAGCGGTATTTGGACAAGTGAAAAATTCATTAAAACAAATTAATAATAAATTGAAATCTGAAAGCGCTATTTTTTCTGATGATAAATATGCTGATTGGCACAAACAAATTGATGTGTGGAGGCAAGAACATGGTCTTGATCATGATATGTATAAGAATTTGGATGATAGTTTACCTGTTTTACCTCAAGCAGCTGTCCAGCAAATTTATCAATCTTCAGGAGGGAAAGCATTTGTAACATCTGATGTTGGACAGCATCAAATGTTTGCTGCTCAGTATTATCATTTCGATGAGCCAAGGAAGTGGATTAATTCAGGAGGCTTAGGAACGATGGGTTTTGGATTACCTTCCGCAATGGGTGTAAAACTTGCATATCCAGATGAAGAAGTTATTTGTATTACAGGAGAGGGTAGCATTCAAATGTGTATTCAAGAGCTATCTACATGTTCACAGTATAAATTGCCAATAAAAATATTTAATATAAATAATCTTGCTTTAGGAATGGTTAAACAATGGCAAGACATGAACTATGACGGAAGACATTCTTCAATAAGTTACGAAGATTCTCTTCCAGATTTTTCAAAATTAGCTGAGTCTTATGGTCATGTGGGGATAAAAATTACTAAAAATTCTGAGCTAAAGAGCGGCATAGAAAAAGCACTTTCACATAAAGATAAATTAGTATTTGTTGATATTTATGTTGATCCTAATGAGCATGTTTACCCAATGCTAGTTGCTCCAAATGGAAGCCTTAAAGATATGTGGCTCTCAAAAGGTAATAAAACATGATTGAAAGGCAACTAACCTTAATTATGGAAAATAAGCCTGGCGCATTGGCTAGAGTTGTAGGACTATTTCATCAACGTGGCTATAACATTGATAGCTTGCATGTTGATCCAATTAAAGATCTTAAAAAATACGAATTCATAGAAAAAGAACTAGATATTAAGTTTCATGAAAATGAAATTTCTAAACTTATAATAAAAACAACTGTTGCAGATTCACTAATGAGACAAATTTTGAGACAGATTAACAAACTTATTGAAGTGATAGCTGTTAGTGACAATGATAGTACATATTTAAAGGGGATCTTAAGAAATGAAAATTTACTATGATGATGACGCTAACATTAAAATTATACAAAACTTAAATGTCACAATTGTAGGATACGGATCTCAAGGTCATGCTCATGCAAATAATCTTAAAGATTCCGGAGTAAATGTTACTGTTGCATTAAGAGAAAATTCGTCCTCATGGAAAAAGGCTGAGGAAGCTGGTCTGAAGGTAAAAAATGTACCTGAATCTGTAAAGGAGGCTGATCTGGTAATGATTTTGGCGCCAGATGAATTTCAAGCTAGCATTTATGAGAAACACATTAAACCTAATTTAAAAAAAGATGCAGTTTTAGCATTCGCACACGGATTTAATATACATTTCAAAAAAATAATTCCTGGAGATGGAAATAGCGTAATTATGATTGCTCCTAAAGGTCCTGGACATACAGTAAGGAGTACATATAAAAAAGGTGGTGGAGTGCCTTCTCTAATAGCAATATTCAACGATAGTATTATTAATAAAGACTACTCTGCTAAAGATGTTGCTCTATCCTATGCTAGAGCAAATGGAGGAACTAAAGCAGGAGTTCTTGAGACTTCTTTCAAAGAAGAAACGGAAACCGACTTATTTGGCGAACAGGCCGTGTTGTGTGGAGGCATGACGGCACTTATCAAAGCCGGCTATGAAACTTTGGTTGAAGCAGGTTACAGTCCTGAAATGGCATATTTTGAGTGTTTGCATGAAACAAAATTAATTACTGATCTTATTCAAGAAGGCGGCATAGCAAACATGCATTATTCAATTTCAAATACCGCTGAATTTGGAGATTATAAAAGTGGCCCCAAGATTATTACTGAAGATACAAAAAAAGCTATGAAAGAAATTCTATCTGAAATCCAGTCAGGAAATTTTGCTAATGAATTCTTAGATGATTGTCGTCAAAGCAATGATGGATCTGGCGGTCCTGTAATGAAATCCAATAGAAAATCGACTAAAAATCATCCGATTGAGAAGGTTGGCAAAGAGCTCAGATCAAAAATGAAATTCCTTAATACAGAGAAACTTGTAGATAAAGAAAAAAATTAACGAAAAAGCCTTTCTTATTAGATATATCTCCGTTAGAATACGATTCCCGTCCATCGAGACGGTTGTTCTTTAAAATATTTGGTTACTCGTGTGGGTGTTCAAAATACGAGATAAAATTTAGATTTTTTATTTAAAAATCAACAAACATGATAATAATTGAAGAGTTTGATCATGGCTCAGATTGAACGCTGGCGGTAGGCTTAACACATGCAAGTCGAGCGAGAAAGTATCTTCGGATATGAGTAGAGCGGCGGACGGGTGAGTAACGCGTAGGAATCTACCTAGTAGAAGGGGATAGCCCGGGGAAACTCGGATTAATACCGTATACCTCCTTAGGGAGAAAGAGGGCCTCTCTTGATGCTCTCGCTATTAGATGAGCCTGCGTAAGATTAGCTTGTTGGTAAGGTAATGGCTTACCAAGGCGACGATCTTTAGCTGGTCTGAGAGGACGATCAGCCACATTGGGACTGAGACACGGCCCAGACTCCTACGGGAGGCAGCAGTGGGGAATATTGGACAATGGGCGAAAGCCTGATCCAGCCATACCGCGTGTGTGAAGAAGGCCTTCGGGTTGTAAAGCACTTTAAGCAGGGAGAAAAAGTTATAAGTTAATACCTTGTAACCGTGATGTTACCTGCAGAATAAGCACCGGCTAATTCCGTGCCAGCAGCCGCGGTAATACGGAAGGTGCAAGCGTTAATCGGAATTACTGGGCGTAAAGCGCGCGTAGGTGGTTTGTTAAGTTGGATGTGAAAGCCCTGGGCTCAACCTAGGAACTGCATCCAAAACTAACTCACTAGAGTACGATAGAGGGAGGTAGAATTCATAGTGTAGCGGTGGAATGCGTAGATATTATGAAGAATACCAGTGGCGAAGGCGGCCTCCTGGATCTGTACTGACACTGAGGTGCGAAAGCGTGGGTAGCGAACAGGATTAGATACCCTGGTAGTCCACGCCGTAAACGATGACAACTAGCTGTTGGGAGACAATGTCTTTCAGTGGCGCAGCTAACGTTTTAAGTTGTCCGCCTGGGGAGTACGGCCGCAAGGCTAAAACTCAAATGAATTGACGGGGACCCGCACAAGCGGTGGAGCATGTGGTTTAATTCGATGCAACGCGAAAAACCTTACCTACTCTTGACATACTTGGAAGCTCTTGTAATGAGAGTGTGCCTTTTGGAGCCAAGATACAGGTGCTGCATGGCTGTCGTCAGCTCGTGTCGTGAGATGTTCCGTTAAGTCGGATAACGAGCGCAACCCTTACCCTTATTTGCCAGCGATTCGGTCGGGAACTATAAGGGGACT
>Ga0209433_10000045_pt1 | contig 35772 bp, 27 predicted proteins | sample METZYME_5_50m_FD_187552 | JGI IMG/M metagenome (GOLD analysis project Ga0209433, IMG submission 187552) | Marine microbial communities from oxygen minimum zone in mesopelagic equatorial Pacific - METZYME_5_50m (SPAdes) (version 2) | ecosystem: Environmental > Aquatic > Marine > Oceanic | place...
AAAAATCAATAGTAAAAAATATACCATTCAAAAATATTGGCCCAAGCGTAATGAGTGGTCGAGTCACGGATATTGAAGTAAACCCCGAAAACCCAACTGAATTTTATGTTGCATATGCATCAGGTGGTTTATGGCATACAAAAAATAACGGAACCACATTTAAACCAATTTTGGATAATTCTGTAACCCAAAATATAGGAGATTTTGATGTTGATTGGTCAACAGGTGTTATATATGTAGGTACCGGAGAAAGCAATTCATCAAGATCATCTTATCCAGGCATTGGAGTCCTAAAATCTGAGGATAATGGAATAACATGGGAAAATATGGGTCTTCGTGATTCTCATCATATAAGTAGAGTTATTATAAATCCAAATAATAACCAACATATTGTTGTAGCAGTCATAGGTCACTTGTATTCAACAAATAATCAAAGAGGAGTTTTTAATTCATTTGATGGTGGAAAAACATGGTCTAAATCCTTATTTATAAGCAATAACACGGGCGCAATTGATTTAGTATATGATCCAAATAATTTTGATGTTCAATATGCTAGTTTTTGGGAAAGAAGTAGAACTGCCTGGAATTTTATTGGAAGTGGAAATAATTCTGGGATTTATAAAACTTTAGATGGGGGAAAAAACTGGAGCCTAATAACCACTAAAGCATCAGGCTTTCCCACTGGAGAAGGAGTAGGAAGGATCGGATTAGCTATATATGATTCATCTATCATTTATGCTGTTTTAGATAATCAATTTAGAAGAAAGTCTGAAAATAAATCAAACGGTCTTCAAAGACTAGATTTTAAGGAAATGTCAAAAGAAGATTTTTTAAAAATTGACGATGATAAATTAACTGCATTTATCAATCGAAACTCATTCCCATCTAATCTTGATTCAGAGTCTTTAAAATATAGGATTAATTCTGATAACTTAACACCAAACGATATTTACAAGTTTTTAACTGATGCAAATGCTGAGTTATTTGATACACCAGTAATTGGTGCTGAAGTATACAAATCGATAGATGGAGGTAATAGTTGGCAAAAACAAAATAGGGGATATTTGGATGCAGTTTATAATAGTTATGGATATTATTTTGGAAGAATTCATGTCTCACCAACAGATTCTGAGCAAATATACATATATGGTGTACCAATATTAAAATCAAATGATTCAGGAAACACTTTTAAAAGAATCGGAGCAAGCAACGTACATGTTGATCATCACGACCTTTGGATAAATCCAAAGAACACTAATCATTTAGTGTTAGGAAATGATGGCGGTGTTAATATTTCTTACGATCAAGGTGATAATTGGATTAAGTTAAACCAACCATCAGTTGGCCAATTTTATGCCATTAATGTAGACAATTCTGATCCTTATAATGTTTATGGCGGTTTACAAGATAATGGTGTTTGGATGGCTAAAAATAATTCAGTTGAATCTCCGTCATGGTATGAGTCGGGTCACAATAATTGGACAAAAATTATGGGTGGCGATGGAATGCAAATTCAAATTGACAACAGGGACAACGATATAGTTTACACTGGTCTTCAGTTTGGAAATTATTACAGGTTAAACCTTTCAGAAAGCACCAGAAAAAACATAAAACCAAAACATATGTTGGGTGATTCTCCATTGAGATTTAATTGGCAAACACCAATTCTTTTATCGTCTCATAATCAAGATATTTTATATTTCGGAAGTAATAAACTTCACAGATCTTTTAACAAAGGAGATACTTGGCACGAGATTTCAGGTGATTTATCATATGGTGGTAAAAAAGGAAATGTTCCTTATGGTACAATAACAAGTTTTGATGAATCGAGTTTTAAATTTGGAAAAATTGTGGTTGGCTCCGATGATGGAAAGGTGAGCATAACAGAAAATTCCGGTGAAACTTGGAGTTTGATAAATTTAGATTTACCCAAAAACTTATGGGTAAGTAGAGTTATATTTTCGAATCATAATGAAAATAGAATATATATAAGTCTAAATGGCTATAGAACTAATGATTTTAAGCCATACTTATTTGTTAGTGATAATAATGGTAAATCTTGGAAAAATATATCATCAAATTTACCCCTGTCGCCGATTAATGTTATAAAGGAAGATTTTAATAAGCAACAAATTCTTTACGTTGGCACTGACAATGGAGTTTTTGTTACATTGAATTCAGGAGAAGAATGGCATCCTTTTTCAAATTCTTTAAATAGGGTTGCAGTTCATGATTTGGTTATTCAAAAAGATAAAAACGAACTTCTTTTAGGAACCCATGGTAGGTCAATTTATAAAACACAGTTAAATGTATTTAGTGATTATTTGGAAAAAAAGTCGTCAGATAGGGAAATAACTATAATTGGAATTGATGGCCCAAAGTATAGTAATAGATGGGGTGAAATAAATAAATCAGAATCCATAATAATTGATAAATCAGAATTACCATCAAGCTCATATATTCAAGTTGATCTTTTTAGTGAAGTTACCAGCAGTGTAGAATATATCTTAATGAATAATAATAAAAAGATTTTAAAATCAGGAATGGTCGATTTAGATAAGGGTTTTAATAAAATCAAACTTCGTCCTACAGTTAGTAAAAATCTGTCTGAAAAACAACTTAAAAAACTTGTTGATCAATATAAAATTGGTGATGATGGTGACGTTTATTTTGGTAAAGGCAAATTTATTTTTAGAATAGGAACAACCTCAAAAGAATTTTTAGTTAAATAAGGCATATTTCTTGTTTCTAAATTCATTCTAGATTAATTTTATAATATATAAAATTGTAGATGAAAAATATTTTTAAATCCTCAATTGGTAGAAAAATTGCAATGGCTTTATCTGGGGTTTTTTTAATAGTTTTTTTAACACAGCATTTCATAATAAATATTACATCAGTTTTTAGTGAGGATATATTTAATATGTTATCACATTTCATGGGTAATAACCCTTTAGTCCAGTTCATTTTGCAACCAATTTTAATAGCAGGAGTCCTGTTTCATTTCGTAATGGGATTTGTATTGGAATGGCAAAATCGTAAAGCAAGACCCGTGACATATGCCATGTACAAAGGATCTAGAAACTCTATGTTTGTTTCTAGGAATATGATAATTTCTGGAATTGTTATTTTATCCTTTTTAGTCCTACATTTCTATGACTTTTGGGTTCCAGAGATGGATTACAAGTACATACAGGTAAAACCCGAAGACCCAGATAGATACTATGAAGAATTAATTCACAAATTTGAAAGTCCAATTAGAGTAAGCTTGTATTGTTTGTCATTTATTTTCTTAGGACTCCATTTAGTTCATGGTCTATCATCATCAACACAATCACTTGGGACTAATAATAAGTACGCCAGTACTATTCAAAAAATCAGCTATGCTTTTGGTATCGGTATTCCTTTGGGCTTCTGTTTTATTGCCTTGTACCACTTTTTTATTCATTTATAACACATTTAAATAAAATTTGTAACACTTAAATATATATGTATGTGTTACAATTTATATTAATTTAACAGATATAGTTTGTGTTACAAAAATATTTTAACACATTTTTTTTTATTTTAGCTTTTATTACTATTTTTAACACGTGAATGAAGAAAATTACTTACTCTTTAAATTATAGGAAGCCAAAGGAAGACTACACCGAAAATTGTGAACTGACTGTCTGTGTTAGATATTATCAAAAATTAGATAATGGTAAACATAAAGTTGTTAAAAAAAGTACTGGTGTAAAATGTAAACTTAAAGATTGGGACTCTGACTGGCATAAAGCAGAGAATAGACATCCCATCAAATCTACCGACACCGATTATCTAGAAAAAAATAGAATCATCAGGAACAAATCTATAGATCTACACTCATTTATAAAAGATTTAAAGCCCCTAAAAAAAATATCTACATTAGATTCTAAAGTTCCTAAAGGACCACTCCATTTAAAATGGAGCAACCATAAGAATAACGTTAGGCTAGTTAGCCCTGCGAACAAGAGAAATATCGACATCATTGTTGTAGGCACAGGTTTAGCTGGAGGTTCTGCTTGTGCTACGCTAGCTGAGCAAGGATATAATGTAAAGGCTTTTTGTTTTCAAGATTCATCACGACGAGCGCACTCTATCGCTGCTCAAGGTGGTATTAATGCTGCCAAAAACTATCAAGGTGACGGAGATTCTGTCTACAGACTTTTTTATGACACCATCAAGGGAGGAGATTACAGATCTAGAGAAGCTAATGTATACAGATTAGCTGAAGTTTCATCTAGTATTATTGATCAGTGTGTTGCACAAGGCGTGCCTTTTGCTAGAGAATATGGAGGCCTTTTAGATAATAGATCTTTTGGTGGAGTTCTTGTCTCTAGAACATTCTATGCTAAAGGTCAAACTGGCCAACAGTTACTTTTAGGAGCCTACTCTGCTATGAATAGACAAGTTGCAAGAGGAAAAATCGAAATGTTCACCCGCCATGAAATGATGGATATTGTTATAGTTGATGGTAAAGCCCGGGGTATTATTACAAGAAATTTAATAACAGGTGAAATTGAGAAGCATTCAGCTCATGCGGTTGTTTTGGCTTCAGGTGGGTACGGCAATTTATTTTATTTGTCTACTAATGCCATGGGAAGTAATGTTTCTGCAGCTTGGAAAGTTCACAAAAAAGGCGCTTTATTTGCTAATCCATCGTTTACTCAAATTCATCCCACTTGTATTCCAGTTTCAGGGGATTATCAGTCAAAACTAACACTTATGTCTGAATCACTTAGAAATGATGGCAGAATATGGGTTCCAAAAAAATTTGAAGACGCTGAAAAAATAAGAGATGGATCATTAAAACCTACAGATTTAAAAGAGGGAGATAGAGATTATTATTTAGAGAGAAGGTATCCTGCTTTTGGAAATTTAGTGCCAAGAGATGTAGCATCTAGGGCAGCTAAAGAGAGGTGTGATGCTGGCTTTGGAGTAAATAAGACTGGCGAAGCTGTTTTCCTAGATTTTTCATCTGCTATCATTCGGTATGGAAAGGAAAAGGCTTTGGTAAAAGGCCTTGATACCGAAGATTTGGACTTAGTAAGATCATTGGGAGAAGGGGTCATCAGAGCTAAATACGGAAATTTATTTCAGATGTATGAGAAAATTGTTGACGAAAATCCGTACAAAACCCCAATGATGATTTATCCTGCAGTTCATTACACCATGGGCGGGCTTTGGGTTGACTATAATTTGATGACAACAATACCTGGATGTTATGCAATTGGTGAAGCAAATTTCTCTGATCATGGAGCTAACAGGCTTGGTGCATCTGCCTTAATGCAAGGTTTAGCTGATGGATATTTTGTTTTACCAAATACAATAAATGATTATTTAGCTGATGATATTAAAACTGGGCCAATCCCAAATGATACGCCTGAATTTGACGAAGCAAAAAAGAAAGTTGAAGAAAAAATAGAAAAATTAATATCCAATAAAGGTTCAAAGTCAGTTGATTATTTTCATAAAAAACTAGGTAAAATTATTTGGAATAATTGTGGCATGTCTAGAAATGAAGATGATTTAAAAAAGGCTATTAAAGATATTCAGATTCTCAGGTCGGAGTTTTATGAATCCTTAAAAGTAACGGGCGATAAATATTCCTTTAATGAATCGTTAGCTAAAGCTTTACGAGTAGCTGATTTCATGGAATTGGGAGAATTATTTGCTTTAGATGCTCTAAATAGGAATGAATCATGTGGTGGTCATTTCAGAGAAGAATATCAAACTAAAGAAGGTGAAGCATTGAGAAATGATGCTGATTATACATTTGTTTCAGCTTGGGAGTATAATCCAATAATTGAATTTTCAAAATTGCATAAAGAGCACCTAGATTTTGAAAATGTGGAACTCAAGAGTAGATCGTATAAATAAATGAAATTATTTCTCAAAATATGGCGACAAAAAAATAGTCAATCAAAAGGTAAAATAGTTGATTATGAGATTGATGATATCTCACCAGATATGTCTTTCTTAGAGATGATGGATGTATTAAATGAAAGAATAATTGAAGATGATGGTGATCCAGTAGCATTTGATCATGATTGTAGAGAGGGAATATGTGGATCATGCTCAATGTTTATTAATGGAGAACCACATGGACCAGACAAATTAATAACAACATGTCAGTTACATATGAGAAGGTTTAGTGATGGAGATACTATTTATATAGAACCTTTTAGAGCAAGAGCATTCCCAATTATTAAAGATTTGGTTGTTGACCGGACTGCATTTGACAGAATTCAGCAGTCAGGTGGATTCATCTCAATTAATACGTCTGGAAATACATTAGATGCTAATACAATTCCTATTGAAAAAGAGAATGCTGATAAGGCATTTGATGCCGCAACTTGTATTGGATGTGGTGCTTGTGTAGCAAGTTGCAAAAATTCATCAGCTATGTTATTCGTCTCTGCTAAAGTTTCCCAGTTTTCACTTTTGCCACAGGGAAAAGTTGAGGCAACAGACAGAGTATTAAATATGGTAAACCAAATGGACGATGAAGGATTTGGTAATTGCACCAATACAGGCGCTTGTCATGTTGAATGTCCTAAAGGAATTTCTTTAGATTATATAGCAAAACTCAATAGAGAGTATGTTAAGGCAAACTTAAAAAAATAGCTTAAATAATTTCTCTTATAATCCAATTCGCTCTGACTTTAATTTTTTCTATGCTATGAATTGTTTTCTCTGCATTAATTTTTTTTAGGTAATTTCCTGAGTCCCACTTCCTATTTTCATTCTTGTCATAAATTAACCTGATATTATAATCACCTGGATTTATATTATTAAAAATACAATCATCTAGATTACTACTTAGATATTTAGTTTTTATTATTTTTTCATTTAAATCTAATAGCTCAACTATGATTGGATACGTTTTTAATGAAGTAATATTTAATATCAGAGTGCCATAATCAGATGTTTTTTTGGTTGACAAAACATAACTTAAAGTATCAATTGTGTTTTCATAAAAGTCTATAATAGAATTAGGTAGCAAGTTAATAGAATATTTATCATTCGGTAATACATCAAAATCAAATACAACTTTGTTTTTATTTTCAATTTTAGTTGAAAATTTAACTGAAACAGAATCTTTATTTAAAATGTTTATGTAATTATTATCTATAAATTTCAAGGGTATATTACTATTTAGAATAAATTTAGAGCCAAGCTCGATAATATTATTATTAGCCGATTCAATTTGTAATGAATCTTTTTCAAGTGTTTTTTTTGGATATGCTAATTTATATTCTTTTAAATAAGATTTATTTTTAATTCTCATGTGTAAAGTATCGTAATCAAATTCATTGAACCAAAAGTTCAGAGTGTCTTTATCTTTTTCGTAAGTTATTACGCTTGATTTTTCAAAATTTTTGTTAAGTATATTTATTTTTAAACTATCATTTTCACCTCTAAAACCAAAGCTTACCCTGTTGTAAAAATTTTGGAAGGGTTTAAAAATAAAAAAGGATGGTTCCTCTAGGAAAATACTTAAGTCAATATCGTTATTAGCTGGAACTTCAATAATATCGTCATAAAATGCAATTTTATCGATTAAAGGGTCAAATAGAAAGTTATTATTGTAATCTTTAATAGCAACTAGATGGTATTTGCCTTTTTTTAAATTTGTGAACTTAAAATAGGTACTATCTAACGTGCTTGCTACGTATCTGGGCTTTTCCTTATATATTATAGAGTCGTAATACCTGTCATTAATTGGATACAACATTGCTGTTATTAGCTCCTCAGTTTTTGACGAATAGCTATCATTTATAATGCCATCAAGCTCTAAAGAATCAATGTAAGTACCGGTCGAAAAAGCATATTTATAGAATGGTAATTCATTTTCTTCATTGTTATCTTTTATGCTTTGTCCAAAATTGAAAACGTATGTAGTACTGTCCGAAAAAGTTTCGTTAATGTCAATATCTATATATTTTGATGCACCACCTTGAGGAAAAATTGAGTATTTGCTTTTTTCTATTGGTGGAGATACAACAAGTTGAGAATTTAGATCATCTAATTTTATATACTCATTAAAAAAAATTCTAATTCTCTGATCATTAAAAAAAACAGAATTATTAGGTGGAACTTCCCTTAAAACCCTGGGTGGATCTTCATCAATTGGACCACCCTCAGGAGTTCCTCTCTTTGCACATGAACTCATAATAAATACTACTACTATGAATGGAATTATGAATTTGATCTTCATAAACAGCTTAAATTATATAGAGTTTTTCAAACAAATTAAAATCAATTAATAATGAATATAGTACTTTTGTTAAATGTCTGAAGAAAAATTCAAAAAAATAATTTCTCATGCAAAAGAATATGGTTTTGTTTTTCAATCAAGTGAAATTTACGATGGATTAAGTGCGGTTTATGATTATGGTCAAAATGGTGTTCTATTAAAAAATAATATTAAAGAATACTGGTGGAAGTCAATGACTCAACTAAATGAAAATATTGTTGGAATAGATTCTGCTATTTTTTCACACCCTACTACTTGGAAAGCAAGTGGACATTTAGAAGCTTTTAATGATCCATTAATTGACAACAAAGACTCAAAAAAAAGATACCGAGCAGATAATTTAATTGAAGATTACATTCAAAAGGTTCAAAAAAAATTAGATAAAGAATTAGAAAAAAATAAGAAAAGATTTGGGGAAAGTTTTAATCAAGAAACATTTATGTCTACCAATGAAAAGGCAAAAAAATATAACAAAGAAATTGATGACTTAATTTCAAGTTTAAATAAAGCTTTGAAAGATGAAAATTTAGATTTACTAAAAGAAATTATAGTTTCTAGAAACATTTCATGTCCTGTTTCTGGAACAAAAAATTGGACTGACATTAAACAATTTAATTTAATGTTTAGCACAAAATTTGGCGCGTCATCTGAAACTGCTTCCAGCTTGTATTTAAGACCTGAAACTGCCCAGGGCATATTTCTAAATTACATGAACGTTCAAAAATCTGGAAGAATGAAAATTCCATTTGGGATTGCACAAATAGGAAAGGCTTTTAGAAATGAAATTATTGCTAGACAGTTTATTTTCAGAATGAGAGAATTTGAACAAATGGAAATGCAGTTTTTTGTTAAACCAGGAACTCAAATGGAATGGTACGATCAATGGAAAAAAAATAGAATGAATTGGCATCTATCACTTGGATTAGATGAAACAAATTATAGATTTCATGATCATGATAAACTTGCACATTATGCAGATGCTGCATGTGATATTGAATTCAATTTTCCGTTTGGATTTAGAGAGCTTGAGGGTATACACTCTAGGACAGATTTTGATTTAATAAATCACGAGAAATTTTCCTCTAAACATATTAAATATTACGACCCTAAAGATGACAATAAGTATACGCCGTATGTTGTTGAAACATCTATTGGCTTGGATAGAATGTTCCTTGCAATTTTTTCAAATTCTTTATCCACCGAGATATTGGATGATGGTTCCGAAAGAGTAGTCTTAAAAATACCTAAAATATTAGCTCCAAATCAGTGTGCAGTTCTTCCATTAGTAAAAAAAGATGGTTTACCTGAATATGCTAAAGAACTCATAAAACAACTTAAATTAAAGTTTAGAATACTTTACGATGAAAAAGATGCTATTGGACGTAGATACAGGCGACAGGATGCGCTCGGAACACCTTTTTGTTTAACAGTTGATCATCAAACCCTTGATGATAAGACTATCACGATAAGAGATCGAGATTCGATGAAACAAACAAGAATCAAGGTGGATGAATTAGAAAAATTTTTGTATAAATCTTTCGATATTTCTAATTGGCTCAACTAAATAGTGATTAAAATTTTATCATATAATATAAATGGGATTAGAGCTGCCTTAAAAAAGGATCTATTGAAATGGATTAAAGAATCTGATCCAGACATAGTTTGTTTTCAAGAGATTAAAGCTAATGAGGACCAATTTGACACAGAGCTTTTTAGCAAACTAGGATATTATAATTATTGGTTCCCAGCCCAAAAAAAAGGATACAGTGGAGTTGGTATAATAACTAAAATTAAACCCTTCAATATTAAAGTCGGTACAGGATTAGAATTTATGGATTTTGAGGGAAGAAATTTAAGATTAGATTTTGAAAAGTTTTCAGTAATGAGCTTATATCTTCCCTCGGGTACTAATGTAAATAGATTAGAATTTAAATTTAAGTATATGCATGAGTTTGAAAACTATATAAACTCTTTAAGGTCAGAAATTCCTAATTTAGTTATTGCTGGAGATTATAATATCTGTCATAAAGCTATTGACATACATGATCCTTCACCACGAATGGAGAAAGTATCGGGTTTCCTTCCAGAAGAAAGAGCTTGGCTCGATAAGTTTATTAATTCAGGATTTATAGACTCTTACAGACTTTATAATAAACAGCCAAATAAATATTCTTGGTGGAGCTATAGAGCAAACTCAAGAAATAATAACAAAGGTTGGAGAATTGATTATTTATTAGTCTCGGAATCTTTACGACAAAATTTAGTAGAATCTTATATTTTGGATGATGTAGTCCATTCTGACCATTGCCCAATTGGCGTAAATATTAAAATTTAATGGAATACAACTATTTACCATCCACAAAAATAAAAGTTAGTAAAATATGCTTAGGTACTATGACTTGGGGAAGACAAAATACATCTGACGATGCGTTTGAGCAGATGAATTTTAGTTTAGAACAAGGTGTTAATTTTTTTGACACTGCTGAGCTTTATCCAGTCCCAGCTACACCAGATAAATATGCCGACACAGAAAGAATAATAGGAAATTGGTTTCATGAGTTTAAAAAAAGAGATAAGGTAATTTTAGCAACCAAGATAGCTGGTCCAGGAGCTTATACTGCACACATCAGAAAAACTGGTTTCAAGGGAGATTCAATTGAAGAAGCAGTTAACGGAAGCTTAAAAAGATTAAAAACTGATTATATAGACTTATACCAATTACATTGGCCAGAAAGAATAACAAATACTTTTGGAAACCGAAGTTTTCAATATACAAGAGATTCATGGGAAGATAATTTTTTTCAGGTTTTAGAAAAATTAGAAAGAATAATTCAATCAGGTAAAATAAGACATATAGGATTATCAAATGAAAATCCATGGGGTATAATGAAGTTTATTGAATATTCAAAGAAAGGATTACCAAAGATGATTACTATTCAAAATCCATATTCATTGTTAAATAGATTATTTGAGGTTGGAAGTGCAGAAATATGTAAATATGAGGATGTAGGCTTATTGGCTTACTCTCCACTTGCATTTGGTGTTTTAACAGGAAAGTATTTTAATAATAAAATTCCTAAAAATAGCAGATTGGATTTATTTCCAACACTAAAAAGATACAATGGTAAAAACTCAATGAGTGCGGCTCTTTCTTATAAGAAAATAGCAGATAAATACAATTTGTCTTTAACTGATTTGTCCTTATCATTTGTCAATGACAGACCTTTTGTTACCAGTAATATAATAGGGGCAACGACTATTAAACAATTAAAAGAAAACATCGAAAGCATTAATGTCAAACTAACGGACGAAATAATCAGCGAAATTAATCTTGTACAGGAACATTACCCTAACCCTGCTCCTTAAAAACTTCTTTAACAACCTGGCTTAATTTTGAGAATTTTAAAATCTTAATTTTAGATTTATCAGCTTGTATTTTCGAGTTTTTAGAAATTATAATTTTATTGTAACCTAATCTCTCTGCCTCTGAAATTCTAATATCAATATTTTTTACATTACGCAATTCACCCGAAAGCCCAACTTCTGCACAAAAGCAAGTGCCATTTTCAATGCTCAAATTTATATTTGAAGATAATATTGAGAAAACTACAGCGAGATCTAAAGCAGGGTCATCAATTTTTATTCCCCCTGTTATGTTTATAAAAACATCTTTTACTCCAATTTTAAAACCAACTTTTTTTTCTAAAACTGCTAATAACATATTCAATCTTTTGGAATTAAAACCGTTACAAATTCTTTGTGGTGTACCATAAATGGCAGAACTCACAAGAGCTTGAATTTCTATCATAATAGATCTATTGCCGTCTAAAGTTATACCAATACAATTACCACTTAATTGATTTTTTCTGTTCAAAGTAAATAGCTCGCTTGGATTTTCAACAACCATTAGACCTGTGTTTAACATTTCATAAATACCAATTTCTGAAGTTGAACCAAATCTATTTTTTTTCGATCTAAGAATTCTATATAAATTATTTTTATCTCCCTCAAAATTCAATACTACATCAACCATGTGCTCTAATACTTTTGGTCCTGCAATATTTCCATCCTTTGTTATGTGTCCGATTATTATTATGGGTATGCTTGTCTGTTTTGCAACCTTAATTAATGTTGATGTACATTCTTTAATTTGGGGCATGCTTCCCTGGATATTTTCAATAATATCAGTTTGAATTGTTTGAATAGAGTCAATAATGATAAGTTCTGGCATTAATGACTCTACTGATTTTAATATTGATTCTAAATTTGTTTCAGTTAAAATGTAACATTCCGTTTGGTTTTTAGCAATTCTATCCGCTCTTAATTTAATTTGTTGCTGACTCTCTTCACCAGAAATATATAAAACTTTTCTTTTGATAGATATTGAAATTTGCAGTATTAATGTTGACTTTCCAATTCCAGGCTCACCTGATAATAAAATTACAGAACCTGGAACTATTCCTCCACCTAGCACTCGGTTTAATTCACTATCATTTATATTTATTCTTTGATTTGATTCTGTATCAATTTCTTTTATCTCTTTTAATTTAGATTTTTTTAAAATGATATCCGGATCATTTTTTCTTTTGGTTTTTATTATTTCTTCATCAACTGTATTCCATTCTCCACACTGACTACATTGCCCCATCCATTTTGGGTATTTTGCACCGCAAATATTGCATGAGTATATTTTTTTGGAATTCGCCACTAATACCTAATCTAGTATATTTTTTTTATTAGGGAAAATTATTGAAGGTTTAAAAATTTTAGCTTTTTTTAATGACATTGTGGCATAGCTTATAATTATTATTATATGGCCTTTATTAACTTTTTTTGCAGCTGGACCATTGATTTCGATTTTTCCAGTATTTCGTTCCCCCTTAATAACATATGTTTCGAGTCTTTCTCCATTATTAGCGTTTAAAACTTGTACTTTTTCTCCAGCAATAATATTGGCAGCATCCATAAGATTTTCATCAATTGTAACACTTCCTATATAATTAATATTAGCCTCAGTTACTTTAACGTTGTGAATCTTTGATTTTAGGATTTTAATTTTCATGGATTTATGTTAAAAGAAGATTATCAATTAGTCTAACTCCTTTAGCTCTAACACAAATGAATGCTCTGTATCTTATAGTTTTATCTATTTGAGTAAAAGGCTCCAAATTTTTTTCATTTCTTATTTCAAAGTACTCTAGTTCAAGGGAACTTGATTTTTCAATTTTGGTTTTTATGGTTTTATTTAAATCTAAATAAGATATCTTTCCATAATTTTCTTTCGCTAGCAATAGTGATTCAAAAATTACTCCACAGATTTTCTGGTATTTTTTTGATAGGTTATTGTTTCTCGAACTTAAAGCTAGTCCATTTTTGTTTCTTATTGTTGGGCAAACCTTTAAATTAATTTTTGGGAATAAATTATCAATCAGCTTTCTAACAATTAATGTTTGTTGATAGTCTTTCTCCCCAAAAAAAACATGATTAGGTTCAAAAATTTGAAAAAGTTTTTTTAATACTGTAGCTACACCATTAAAATGACCTGGTCTGTGTGTACCTTCCATTACTTTATCAATAATGCCAAAATTAAATTTTTCTACTTTAATATTGTTTTTGTAAACCTCCTTATCAGATTCAGGAACATATATATTAATATTTTGAGATATAGAATTAACTTTTTCAATATCATTTTTTTTATCTTTTGGATAGCTTAAATAGTCATCATATTCATTAAATTGAGCAGGGTTAACAAAAATTGAGACCCAAACTTCATCACAATTTTTTTCAGCATATTTTATCAACGACAGATGTCCTTCATGCAATGAACCCATAGTTGGGACCAATCCAATTGTTTTTTTTTCATTTTTATTTGAAAGAAGTATTTTTTTTAAATCAATTGTTTTGCTAACTATGTGCATTTAAGAAAATTTTAACAGCACCCAAACTTAACACTTTAGATTTAATCTTATATAATTTTTGTAATTTTGTACACCTTACATTTAGAAGGATTTATGAAAGGAAAAAAGATTTTATACATTTCCTCAGAGGTTATACCTTACATGCCTCAAACAGAGATTGCAACAATGACCTACAGTTTGCCAAAGATTGTAAATGAGAATGGCGGTCAGACTAGAATCTTTATACCAAAATATGGTATCATCAATGAGAGAAGACATCAGTTACATGAAGTAATAAGACTTTCGGGTATTAATTTGATAATTGACGATATGGATATGCCATTGATTTTAAAGGTTGCATCGATACCTAAAGAGAGAATGCAGGTTTATTTTATAGATAGTGAAGATTATTTTAAGGGTAGACAGGTTGAATCTGATAGTAATAATAAACTTTACAAGGATAACGATGAGAGAGCGATTTTTTTTGCTAAGGGTGTGATTGAAACCATAAAAAAATTGAACTGGGCACCTGATCTCATCCATGTTCATGGTTGGATAGCATCGTTACTGCCACTTTATTTAAAGAATTTCTATAACGAAGAACCAATGTTTGAAAACACCAAAGTGGTAGTTTCAATGTATGAAAAAGAAATAAAAGGCAAACTTGATAAAAGAATAGTTGATAAGTTGAAATTTGATGAAATAAAAGATAAAAATCTTTCTATTTTAGATAAACCTACTTATGAAAATCTATACAAAATTTCACTCGCACTTTCAGATGGTGTCGTATTAACCTCAGATATTAAGAATGATTATAAAGATATTTTAAAAAAGATTAAAGTACCCGTTTTGGAATGCTTTTTGAAACAAGATTACGATCAGAAGTATTTGGATTTTTATAATAAATTTTTTGAGAATGAAGCTAAATAATTTAGTTCCAATTTTATCCTTTTTATTTTTTGTCTCTTGCGTTAAGGAATATAATACCATAGGCACTGACATACTCAAGTCAGATACTTTCAATACCAAAGTCGAGTATTTTGGAGTAAAAATCAAACAAAAAGTAATTCCCCCATTTAAATCAATAGCCTTACCAATATACCAGCTAGGAAAAATTCAAGACGGTATTTATGGAAATCGAGATGCCTCTTTTGTAACTCAACTTACTTTGGAAGAATTAAATCCTGTTTTTGGTATTACAAGTCAATCAAAAGAGGATGAAGGAGACGACTCCAACATACTTATTATTAAAGAGAATGAGGAGGTTATAGATGCCTACATTGATATACCTTTTTTTAATAATACTTTCGACACTGATGGAGATGGAGTTATCGATGCTTATGACGTTGATCCTAACGATATTTATAGTGATAGTGATGGAGATGGTTTGGCAGATGTATTAGAAAGATCAAATGGAACTGATCCTCTTAACCCTGATACTGATGATGATGGAATTCCTGATAACATAGATACGGATACCATTAATCCAAATGAGGGTGCTACAGTTTACGATATTGATTCACTAATTGGGAATAGAGATGCATCTTTCAAAGTTAAGATTCAAGAGCTTGATTATTATTTAAGCACTTATGATCCTTCAAATAATTTTGAAACATTTTTAAAATATTATTCCGATGATAATGTTATTAGAAATTTCAAAGGCAAGGTGCTTTTTGATGGAGAAGTAGATATTAATACTGATGAGGTAGTTATATATAGAGAGGATGATCCTGAAACTGATGATGTTGATGAATCAACTCAAGTCAAAGAAAGATTGACACCAAGAATAAGAGTACCAATCGATAAAGATTATATGCAATCAAAAATTATTGATATGGAGGGAAATATCGACTTAACTAACCAAGATAATTTTAATTTATATTTTAAAGGATTGTTTTTAAGCGCATACGATTTTTCAGAACCATTAATGTTAATTTTAGATTACTCTCAGGCATCAATTAATATAGTTTATGAGTATGATAGATATAATAGAAATGACACACCTGATGATACAAGTGATGATACGATAGACAGGGAGGAAAAAACTTTTAAATTAAATTTTTCTGGAAATCAAATAAATCTTTTAAGTCAGGACCAATATCCATCACAAATTAGAGATGTTTTAACCACAGATTCTGAGAAATTAAAAAGAATATATTTAAAAGGCGGTGAGGGTTTAATGATGGAAGTTGATTTATTTAGTGATGGGAGTGGAAATGATATATTAGGTGAAATAAAATCAAAAGGTTGGCTTATAAATGAGGCAAATCTTACAATGTATGTAGATAAGGAAACAATAGATATGGGTGGTGGCCTGATAGAGCCCTCGAGACTTTACTTATATGACATTGAAACAAAAGCACCAGTTGTTGATTATTTTATTGATAATTCTGCCGGTCAAAAACCAAAAGATCAGAAAGCTGTTCATGGGGGAATAATTGAAGTTGATGAGGATAAAAGAGGAATAAAGTATAAAATAAGAATTTCAGAACACGTAAAAAATATTATTAGAAATGATTCACTTAACAGAAAACTAGGTTTAGTTGTAAGTTCTGATATAACTAATGCTATAAATACGGAATTAAGGGATAATAATGAATTAGGCTACATCCCACTATCAACTGTAATTAATCCACTAGGCACTGTTTTATATGGGCCAAGTCCTGATCCTTCAAACTATGACAAGAGGATAAGGTTAGAATTGTTTTATACAGAAATTAATAATTAATTATTTCAGAATTTTTTTTAGGATGTAGCGCTTCTCCTTTAGAAATAATGATAAAATAGATAGCTCTATAATTTTTGATAACATAACTGTAACTAAGAGTAGTCTGCCATATAAGCCAGTAAAATGCTTATTAATATAAATTTTAGATGATTTTATAACTTCTGATTTTGAGTCAACTTTTGTTTTAAAATCTATTCTAGATGATTTACCGTGATAATGGTAACAGAAAAGGTCATTAAAAAAAAGAGTTTGCATATTTAGATCCTTAGCCCTCTTACAAATATCCATATCTTCGTAATACATCCAAAAATCCTGATCCCAACCACCTAACTTTAAGTAGTCTTTTCGTCGAATTAGAAAAAAAGACCCTGATACCCAATCAGGCGAAAATGATTTCTTATTTTTTAGCCTCCATTTGGATTGTCCAAATAATAGTCTATACAAGTACCTAAAAATCCCATTTAATGAATAAAAATTTAAAAATAACCCATATGCATGTGTATCTTTTTTTTTGTCATCAAGTTGTTTGATGCTAATAATCTTATTTTTTATATTCTTTACCCTTCTTAACAATTTACTCAAACAATTATTTGGAATTTTTGTATCAGGGTTTAAAAATAATAACCACTTACTTTTAACCATTGATGCACCAATATTACATGCTTTTGAAAACCCGAAGTTTTCAGGGCTTTCAACCCAAATAATAGATTTAAATTTGGATTTGTATTCACTAATTTTACTATCATTAGAATTATTATCAATAACAACTACTTTAAATTTGATTTTTTTCTCTTTTAGTATGCTATTTAGACAGTTTTCTAAGGGTTTCCACGATTTATAATTGACAATAACAATAGATAGTTCAGTAGTCATTATAATTTTCTCCTTAGCCTAGCGACTGGAGCTCCTATCATTTCACGATATTTTGCTACTGTTCTTCTAGCTATTGGGTACCCTTCTTTATTGAGTAGCTTAGTTAATTGATCATCAGTTAAAGGTTTTTTCTTGTCTTCATTTTCGATTATATTTTCCAATGTCTTTTTAACTTCTATAGTAGAAATATCTTCACCTTTAGAATTTTTTATACCCTCCGAAAAAAAAGATTTAATTAATTTAATTCCATATGGTGTATCAACATATTTACTATTAGCAACTCTGGAGATTGTGGAGATATCCATAGTTATTTCCTCAGCAATATCCTTTAAAATCATAGGCTTAATTTTTTTCTCATCTCCACTTAAAAAATACTCTTTTTGAAAGTTTACAATTGCAGACATAGTCATAATTAATGTCTGATTTCTTTGTTTAATCGCTTCAATAAACCATTTGGCAGAATCGAGTTTTTGTTTTATAAACATTACTGCATCTTTCTGACTTTTAGTTTTTTCTTTTGATTCGGAATATCCTGAAAGCATATTTTTATATTCTTGAGATACATATAAGTCAGGTGCATTTCTTGAGTTTAGTTTAAGTTTGATTTCACCATCTACAAGTTCTATAGTAAAATCTGGTACTATTGATGAATTAATTTTTGTGTTTTCATTGTATGCGCCCCCAGGTTTTGGATTTAATTTTTCAATTTCACCAACGCAGTCTTTTAAATCATCATCGCTAAGATTTAGCTTAGTTTTGATCTTATCAAAATGTCTTTTAGAAAACTCATCAAATAAGTCTTCGGTAATTTTAATTGCATTAGAGATGTTTTTTGTTAATTTTTTTCTTTTGAGTTGTAGAATGAGACACTCTTGTAAATTTTTTGCACCTACTCCTGCTGGATCAAGAAGATATATTTTATCTAGTATTTTTTGAATTTGATTTTCTTTTGCATCAATACCAAGAGAAAATGCTAAATCATCAGAAATATCAATTAAGTCTCTTCTTAAATACCCAAATTGATCTAAACTACCAACAATAAATTCAGCTATTTTTAAATCTGTTTCATTAAAAGAAAATGAATGCAATTGATTTTTTAGAAATTGATTAAATGAAGTACCTGATGCAAATGGAATAGCACTCTCATTTTCTTCTGAATAGTTGTTGGTTCTTAAATTATAATCTGGAATATCATCATCTGAGAGATAATCTGAAATATCTATTTCATCATCTACAACCTCATCTTTTTCGAAGTTATCTTCTATTTCAAAATCATCTTTTTCATTATCTATATTTTCATTTATTGTATCAAGTGCAGGGTTTTCTTCAATTTCTCTGGATAGTTTTTGTTCAAACTCAAGTGTTGACAATTGAATTAATTTCATCAATTGAATCTGTTGTGGAGATAATTTTTGGGAAAGCTTTAATTGTAATTTCTGATTAAGCATCTTGTATAATTAATCTAAAATTACAAAATAACAGGGAGAAAATTTAAAAGTCTGCGTTTTTAGGTGTTCTGGGGAATGGAATTACATCTCTAATATTACTCATACCAGTTATAAACAAAATGAGCCTTTCTAGTCCGAGACCAAATCCACTGTGTTTAACTGAACCAAATTTTCTCAAATCCAGATACCACCAAAGCTCTTTTTTATCTATACCCATTGATTTAATTCGATTTTCTAAGATATCTAATCTTTCCTCTCTTTGAGAACCACCAACAATTTCACCAATTCCTGGAAATAAGATATCCATTGCTCGGACGGTTTTTTTATCGTCGTTTAGTCTCATGTAAAATGCTTTTATTTTAGCGGGGTAATCAAAAACTACAACAGGACTTTTAAAATGTTTTTCTACTAAAAATCTTTCATGTTCACTTTGAAAATCAATTCCCCATTCTTGAACTGGGAATTTAAACTTTCCTTTTTTGTTAGGTTTACAATTTTTAAGGATATTGAATGCATCAGTATAATTGATTCTTACAAAATCATTTTTTATAACAAAATTAATTCTCTCTTTAAGACTTAGTTCGCTTCTTTGATCTTGTGGCATACTTTGCTCTTCTTTAGTAAGTCGTTCACTTAAAAAGTTAATTTCATTTTCACATTCTATTTTTACATATTCAATTACGTATTTAATAAATGATTCTGCTAAATCTATGTTATCTGTTAATTCAAAGAATGCCATTTCAGGTTCTATCATCCAAAACTCAGCGAGGTGTCTTGATGTATTAGAATTTTCAGCTCTAAATGTTGGACCAAAAGTATAAACCTTACCCATTCCCAAAGCCATAGCTTCTGCTTCTAATTGACCAGAAACAGTAAGGTTTGTTTCTTTTCCAAAGAAATCCTTTGAAAAATCGATATCATTATTTTCAGTTTGAGGAATTTTTTTAAGGTCTAGTGTGGTTACTTTAAACATTTCTCCAGCTCCTTCTGCATCGCTGCCGGTTACAATGGGTGTATGGATGTAATAAAAATTATTGTCATTAAAAAATTTATGTATGGCATATGAAATTTTAGATCTGATTCTCAATACCGAACTTATGGTTTTTGTTCTTGCTCTAAGGTGAGCATTTTCACGAAGGAATTCAAATGAATGTTTTTTTGGTTGAATTGGATAATTGTCTGGATGACTTAAGCCTAAAATTTCAAGATTATCAACATGAATCTCAATGTTTTGACCCCTACCTTGGCTTTCAACTATTTGTCCTTTTACTTTAATTGATGAACCGGTTGTTATTTTAGATAAAGTTTCCTTATTAAAACTATCTAAGTCAATTACACATTGTATATCATCAATACATGAACCATCATTTATATTAATGAATCTATTAGATCTAAATGTTTTTACCCAACCACATACAACTATCTTTTTACCTATTTCTCTATTTTCTAAAAGATTCTTTATTTCGGTGTGATTTGGCATAATTAGAGTGATAAAATTTCTTTTTCTTTAACGGAAAGTATATTATCAGTCCTTCCTATATATTTGTCTGTAAGTTCTTGAATGTCTTTCTCATAATTACTTTTAAGATCATCAGAAAAATCGGATTTTCTTATTTCATTATTAGCATCTTTTCTAGCATTTCGGATACTAACCTTAGCTTTTTCAACTTCGGATTTAGCAACTTTCACTAATTCAATTCTTCGTTCCTCGGTAAGGGGAGGGATATTAATCAAAATAGATTCACCATTATTCATGGGGTTGAATCCTAAATTACTATTAAGAATTGATTTTTCAATATCTTGAAGTTTATCCTTTTCCCATGGTTGTATAGAAATGGTTTGTGAATCTGGAGTGCTAATGTTGGCAATTTGATTTAATGGTGTCAAAACACCATAGTACTCAACTTTTACTGTTGATAACATATTTGGATTTGCTTTTCCAGCACGAATATTAACTAATTCTTTTTCCAAATAAGAGATGGAATTATCCATCATTTCTTTTGAGCTTTCAATTATAAAGTCTAGTTCTTCCATTTTATTTTACAGTTGTTCCAATATCTTTTCCCTCAACTATTTTCTTTAAGTTCCCAGGCTTATTCATATTGAAAACGATTATAGGCAGGTTGTTTTCTTGACTTAACGTAAAGGCTGTGGAATCCATTATTTTAAGTTTTTTATTGATCGCTTCATCATAAGTTAGTTTCTTAAATTTGACAGCATCTTTATTTTTCTCAGGGTCAATATTATAAATTCCATCAACACGAGTTCCTTTTAAAATAGCATCTGCATTTATTTCTATTGCTCTTAAAACAGCTGCAGAATCTGTTGTAAAAAAGGGATTTCCTGTTCCTGCACTAAAGATTACCACCCTTTTCTTCTCAAGGTGCCTTACTGCTTTTCTTTTAATATATGGCTCAGCAACTGCTTCAATTTTGACGGCAGTCTGTAGTCTTGTTTGTACATTCAACTCTTCTAAACTACTTTGTAATGCAAGACCATTAATGACAGTAGCTAGCATTCCCATGTAATCAGCTTGAACTCTGTCAATTCCATTGCTTGCGCCAGAAATTCCTCTAAAAATATTTCCACCTCCAATAACAATTGCTAGTTCAATACCAGCATCAACAATTTCTTTGATTTCTTTGCTGTAAGCTAAAATTCTTTTTGGGTCAACTCCATGAGTTCTCTCGCCTAATAATGCTTCTCCACTTAGCTTTAATAAAATTCTATTGTATGACATTTAGAATGATTATGTAAATATAATCATAGTATTTAAAAGCAGCTTTTAATTGTAAGTTAAACTAGAGCTACTCTTTTAAAATCCGTAATTATACAATCATCATTCTCTGATTGTACATAGCTTTGAACACTGGATTTATTGTCTTTGATGTAAGCTTGATTAATGAGCGTGTTGTCTTTGAAAAATTTCTTCAATTTGCCCTTTGCTATATTATCAAGCATTGCCTCAGGCTTACCCTCTGCCCTTAGCTGTTCTTTAGCAATCTCGATTTCTTTTTCAATTATATCTTTACTAACAGAATCTTCATTTAATGCAATCGGGTTCATTGCTGCAACTTGCATTGCTACATTTTTTGAGACATCAAAAGAATTTTCAAATTTGTGAGACAATCCAACAATGGTAGCAATTTTATTTCCTGCATGAATGTAATATCCCACATAGTTAGAGGAAATGTATTCAAATGCTCCGATTTCTAGTTTTTCGCCAATCACTCCAGTTTGTTCAACAAGTTTTTCGTTAACTGTCATTGATTCAAAATTTGAGGACAAAAGTTCATCTTTGTTTGAACATCCAAGCGCAATCTTACAAAATGATTTCGCCAAATCAATAAAGCTTTCATTTTTTGCAACAAAATCAGTTTCACAATTGAGTGAAATAACGACACCTTTAGTTTGATTTTCATTAACCATTGCAATAACAGCACCTTCACTGGAATCTCTATCAGCCCTTTTTGCTGCAACTTTTTGTCCTTTTTTTCTTAAGTTTTCAATAGCTAAATCAAAATCTCCATTTGCCTCAACTAGTGCATTTTTACAATCCATCATTCCAGCACCAGTAGCCTTTCTAAGTTTATTTACTTCTGCAGCAGTTATATTACCCATGGTTTAAATTTTTAATTAATCTTTTTTATTTGAGTTAGTAACATCAGAGGGAGTATCGCCTTTTTCTTTTTTTGCCTCATTCTCCATTTTTTCATTTTCTCTTACTGATAAACCTTTTTTAACAGATTCAGTAACATACTTTAAAATTACTTCAATTGATTTTGTAGCATCATCATTAGCTGGAATTCCAAAATTAACGAGGTTAGGATCTGTATTTGTATCTACTAAAGCAAAAATTGGAATGTTTAATTTATTTGCTTCTCTTACAGCAATATGTTCTCTCCTTATATCAACAACAAATATTGCACCTGGCAATCTAGTCATAGAAGTGATCGAACCAAGATTTTTTTCAAGTTTTGCTCTAGTTCTATCAACTCTTAGTTTTTCTTTCTTTGAAAGAGTTTCAAAAGTACCATCCTCTTTTGTTCTGTCAATAGCAGACATTTTTTTAACTGCTTTTCTAATAGTAACAAAATTTGTAAGCATACCTCCTGGCCACCTTTCAGTAATGTAAGGCATATTAACATCAGATGCTGATTTAGATATTATATCTTTTGCTTGTTTTTTAGTTGCAACAAATAAAATTTTTCTACCTGATGCAGCGATTTTTTCCAATGCATTGCAAGCTTCTTCTAATTTATTGACAGTCTTGTATAGATTAATGATATGAATGCCATTTTTTTCAGAATAAATATATGGCGACATACTAGGATTCCATTTTCTGGTCAAATGACCAAAGTGAACACCAGCTTTTACTAATTCTTTTATTTCAATTTTACTCATAATATTTAGTTTACGTTCTTGAATTTTAGCAACAAACTGTTATGCTTGTTTAGATGCTAAACTAAATTCCAATAAGACAATTTGGATTTGAAATAATAATTTATCTTTTTGAAAACTGAAATTTCTTTCTAGCTTTTTTCTGACCAAACTTTTTTCTTTCAACCATCCTCGGATCTCTAGTCAACAATCCTTCTTTTTTTAATGCAGATTTATTTTCATCAGACATTTCTGAAAGAGCTCTAGAGACTGCAAGTCTTATTGCTTCAACTTGTCCTGTGATTCCTCCTCCATAAACATTAACAGATAAGTCAAACTTTCCTAAATTATTGGTTAATTTAAATGGTTGAAGAATTTTGAACTGAAGTGAAGTTGTTGGGAAATAATCCTTAAAATCCTTACCATTGATAGTCATTTTATCCTTTCCCTTTGAAAGGTAAATCCTTGCAACAGACGTTTTTCTTCTTCCTATTTTATGTATTATTTCCACAACTAAAATTCATTTATATTAATTAGCTCAGGATTCTGTGAAGCTTGATTATGATTTTCATCATCATAAACTCTTAAATTTTTGAATATTGCTGATCCTAATTTATTTTTAGGAAGCATACCTTTTACAGCTTTTTCAATTAAATCTGATGGGTTTTTATCAAAAACTTGCTTTGCTGTCTTCACTTTTTGTCCACCTGGGTATCCTGAATGACTTATGTAAGTCTTATTTTCCCATTTGTTCCCAGAAAGATTGACCTTATTAGCATTGATAACTACTATGTAATCACCACAATCGACGTGAGGAGTAAATGATGGCTTGTGTTTACCTCTTAATATTTTAGCAATATTAGAGCACATTCTACCTAAATTTTGATCTGTAGCATCAACTAGAAGCCACTTTTTATCAACATCCTCTTTTCTTAGAGATAAGGTCTTAAAACTGTTTGAATCCAAAACAATTAATTTATTGGCCGACAAAACTACAATAAAATATCAAAAATGCAAATGATTAAACCATAAATACTGATAGTTAATGAGCTTCCAACCAGTTTTTACCAACCCCAATGTCAACCGTTAATGGTACTTCAAGTTTATAGGCATTTTCCATTTCTTGGATTATTATGTTTTTCGCTTGGTCAACTTCATCTGCTGGTGCATCAAAAACCAGTTCGTCGTGAACTTGCAAAATTAGTTTGGTTTTCATTGATTTTTTTCTGAATTCATTAAAAATATTTATCATTGACAGCTTTATAATATCTGCAGCACTACCTTGGACAGGTGTATTGATAGCATTTCTTTCGGCTGAAGATCTCAGCATACCGTTTCTTGAATTTATATCATTAAGAAATCTTTTTCTACCTAATATGGTTTTTACAAACCCATTTTCACGAGCAAAATTAATTTGACTACTCATAAATTCTTTTAAAGAAGGGTAGCTTTCATAATAGTTATCTATAATTACTTTTGATTCTGCCCTAGTTAAATTTGTTTGATTACTTAATCCAAATGCGGATACTCCGTATATAATACCAAAGTTGACAATTTTAGCATGACTCCTTTGCTCTTTTGATACTTTTTCTAATTTAATACCAAACACATTAGCTGCAGTTGAGGCATGAATATCTTCATTCTCGTTAAAGGCATCAATCATATTTTTATCTCCACTCATAGATGCAATTACCCTTAATTCAATTTGTGAGTAATCTGCGGAAAGAATTAGATGACCATCTCTAGCCGAGAAAGCACTCCTTATCATCCTGCCATTTTTTGTCCGAATGGGAATATTTTGAAGATTAGGATTATTACTACTTAGTCTACCAGTTGTTGTATTAGTTTGATTAAATATTGAGTGAATTCTACCTGTATTATCATCTACTTGGTCTGGTAATGCGTTTATGTATGTGGTCATTAATTTTTGTAATGACCTCCAGTCCAAAATTTCTTTAACGATTGCGTGTTTTTTTGAAAGTTTTGATAAAGTTTCCTCAGATGTTGAATACTGACCAGTTTTAGTTTTTTTAGGACTGGATTCAATTTTTAAGTCGTCAAATAAAACTTCACCCAATTGTTTTGGAGATGCTAGGTTAAATTCTTTTTCGCAAAAATCAAAAATTTTCTCCTCTTTACTTTTTAAATCAGAATCAAATTGCAGGCTTAATTTTTTTAGTAATTCTTTATCTAAATTTACTCCCTCAAATTCCATTTCCATTATTACCCTTGATAATGGCATCTCTATTTTATAAAATAAATTGGCTAAACCATGTTCCTTTAAACCTTCAGCCAATAATTCGTAAACTTTTCTAATTTCACAGACCCTACTTTTTATTTGCTCTTCACTGTTACTTTTTTTTAAGTTTACTCTAATTATAGAATCTAAATCATCCCTTCTAGAACTGTCGATAAGATAGTTGGCAATTTTAATGTCAAAAAAATCTTTGTTAAAGTTTATATCGTTTGATTTTAAGAGTCTCAAAAAACTTTTATGATCATAAACTATTTTTAATGTGTCACTAACAAAAATTTTTTCAAGTTGTTTTAAAATGTTTGGTAAATTTTTTTCCTCAAAATCAATATGATAAGAAACAGATTTGTTCAAGCAAAATGAAATATTTGAAATTTCATTATTATTAAAAATACATATAGAAACAAAGTCTGCTGATAAAATTTTATCAATCAGGATTTTTATTGCTGCAGTTGAATTAATTTTTTGAGAAAAATATTTTTCTTCTTTGTCCAAGTCAAAATTTAATTCATTTTGATTTGATTCACTCTCCAGTTGTTGATTAAATATTTTAAAGTAATTTTCTTTAAGTCTTTTAAATTCTAAATCATTAAAAATTGACACTAATTTTTCACTATCAGGTGTACCAATTTTTAAATCATCAATTGTATAATTTATAGGAACATCAGTAATAATTGTAGCAAGCTTTTTTGACAATAGGCCCAATTCTTTATTATCAGAGATTTTTTCTTTGAGCTTACCTTTAATATCATCCAGGTTTTTATACAACTCTTCTATTGACCCATATTCTTTAAGAAATTTTTTTGCTGTTTTTTCACCAACACCCGGTAATCCGGGTATGTTATCAACTGAATCACCCATCATACCTAAAAAATCTATTACTTGTAAAGGATCAGTAATTTCAAATTTATTTCTCACTTCATCAACTCCCCATATTTCAATTCCATTTCCAAACCTAGCAGGCTTATATAAAAAAATGTTTTCCGAAACTAATTGGGCAAAATCTTTATCGGGTGTAACCATAAAGGTTTTAAGGCCTTCATTTTCTGCTCTTTTAGCAACAGTTCCAATTATATCATCTGCCTCATAACCGCTCAATTCTAAAATCTTAATACCTAGTGCTTTAAGAATTTCATGAATAATAGGAACGGAATCTAAAATTGGCTCAGGTGTTGAATCTCTGTTGGCTTTATAATCCTCAAAAATTTCAATTCTGTCTGTCGAACCCCCCTTATCAAAAACTACTGAAAAAAAATCTGGTTTCTCTCTTTTTATAATATCAAAAATAGAATTAAAGAAACCCATAATAGCACTAGTATCAAATCCTTTGGAATTTATTCTTGGATTTTTTATAAATGCATAGTAAGCCCTGTAGATTAAAGCATAAGCATCAATAAGAAATAGTTTTTTTTCTTTCATTTAAAGTTCAACTAAAATACGAACTTAAACTCTATTTCTTTTAAATTAAAAATCAATTAAAAACAAATGTAAACTCAATGTAAAATAGTAGTTTATAAAAAATGTTATTTTTGACAAATAACAATTTAAAAATGTCAAAATTTGGTGAAATAATTGATTCAGAGATGCCCGTCCTACTAGACTTTTACACTGAGTGGAATGAATCTTCAACTTCAATGCATCCAGTATTAAAAGATGTTGCGGCGGCTATTGGTGACAAAGGAAAAGTAATTAAAATAAATGTAGATAAGAACAACGAACTCGCTCAAGCATTGAGAATTAAGGGTTTACCAACATTAATGATTTACAAATCAGGTGAAATGGTATGGCGTCAAAGTGGTGAACAAGATGCTAACACTTTGATAAACCTAATTAATGAATTTATTTAAGTATAAAGTTATTGCTTATTTTTTCTAGTTCTTCTATTTCAGATTTGTAAAAATCAGAATCTTCATAATCTTCAATAATATTTAATACTGTTTTAGCAGAATTAATTTCATCTGTAAACAAATCTGTTATATATTTTGAATTTGAATCCTCTTTTGCTGAAAGTAAGGTATTGAGTCTAGATTTTATTTCATTAGAAATTTTATTGTACAAATCCCTCCCAAGTTTTGAATTCTGTGAAATATATAAAGGCTCTATAAAATTTATTAAAAACATATAATAATCGTAATCACCATATATAATCTTAAAAACTTCAGTATGATTAATGAAATTTTCAATAGAACTTGAAATAAAATTATAATTACCAAGAAGTATTTCATTTTCAATCATTCCTCTGTAACGCTCTGTGTAAGTAAAAATATTTTCTGCAAAATCACTAATTGGAAATGTATCTTGATAGTTTTTCATTGATATGGAATAATATTTTATTTGATCAAGATACTTTGTTTCTAATTTTTTGAATAATTCTTGAGCTTTTTCTGTCTTACCAATTTTATAATAACTTGATATATATGGTTCACTCAAACTGTAGTATTCAAAGTAATCAATTGGCATTTTTTCAAAATTCAGTTCGATTATTTCTTCTGCTTTTTGATAATCACCAGATTTTATAAATTCTTCGGCAAGTCTATGTAAATTTCCCCTGAATGAAATACTATTTTTTCTAGTTTCTGGATCATGGTAAATTAGTGGACTTTCTGAATTTCCCCACTCCCATTTTTTTACAATATCATACATTCTGTTTGGTTCTAGCCTTCCCATTTGGTAAGGATTTTCTTTATTAATTGGAGTTTTAATTGGCACTAGTTTGTAGACTAAACCATCAAGTTGGAGGTAATCTTTCATCCAAATATACTCTGAATCTTTATAACTACCTCCTGTGAAATATATTGGTCTTTTCCAGTCATTTTTTGATAAAATATCAAGCATAAGAATTTGATTCTTGTATAGACCGCTTTTTGGCAAGTCAATATCAATATACTCAACTATTTTATCGATTTCTGAGGGATTAATAATACCACTTTTAATTACATTTTCCTTGTTAACATAGAATCTTAACTTATTGGTTGGGTAGTAAATCATATTCTGAGTGAATTTGGGAATATTCTTAAGGTCCTCTTGCTCATAACCATATTGCTCCAATAGAAATTTATATTTGGTTCTTTTATTATCACTTGAAATCCAGTTCATAAAATCTTTTATATCCCATCTAACTGAATCTATCAAACTCTCATATTTAATATAATCTCTATTTCCAAATGCATATTGTTTATGGGTTAGGCTAGATAGAACTGGATCGCTTTTATATGCTTTCCTTTTCATTTGATCCATATACCAATCGGTAGCTAAAAGACTAGTATTTATTGTTCTAACATCAGTGCGATGTTTTTCAATTTCTTGAGCATACCACAGAGCAAAAGTATCGTTGTCACCTATAGTAAATATCATTGCTTGTTTATCTTCATCAATTGAATCTAGATAAGCTTTAGCTAAAGTTTGCGCAGTATATCTATTAGACCTATCATGATCATCCCAATTGTTGAAGGATAATAATATAGGGCATGTAATCACAATAATGGAAGATATCAAAAGAGATGATTTCTCTCTCAAGTATTTGTTCAGAAATTGACAAATACCTAGAAAACTGAAACCAATAAAAATACAATATGCATAGAATGAACCAACAAGAGCATAATCCCTTTCCCTGGGCTCAAAAATCCTCTCGTTTAAATAAAACTTTAGAGCTATGCCAGTAAAAAGAAACAATAACAATATTGGCCAGAGTATTTTTAGGTTACGGTTATAAATAAAAATAAATCCAATTAATCCTAGAATGAAAGGAATCATGAAATATTCGTTTCTTGCTTTATTATTTTTAACATCTTCAGGCAGGTTTTCTTGAGGCCCAAGCCTGTAGTTATCTATTAACTTAATACCACTAAGCCAGTTTCCATTTTCAAGATCATATTTCCATTGTTTATCGTTTTGTCTTCCGCTAAAATTCCACATGAAATACCTAAAATACATTTTGCTGAGTTGAAAATTTATAAAGTAATTAAGATTAGTAAATAAAGACGGTTTTTCAATGTCAAGGTATGACCCAAAATTTGATAAGAACTCATGATATTCTTCTGCGTCAACATCATCCTCATCAACTCTTGTTTTAAAATTATTTACTAATTCAGAAATTTGATCCTCGTTTCGATACTCGTTTTTAATTTCAAAATCAATAAATCCATAATAATTCATGTAATTTATTGCATTATCAGAACTCCACATTCTGGGGAAAAATCCCTCATGACTTTTATTTGAGTTGATTTTTCCATTTTCCCAGTCATTAACAATTACATACTTTTTAATAGAATAGTCTCTTTCATACTTGGGTTTGTCATCTTTATATGGTTCATCAGGATCTTGACCCGCATAAATATCTGAGAACATAGGACCATAAAAAAGATAAGTATCTGGATATTGTTCAAGATTGTAATAGGCAAGTAAAGATCTAGCATCAGTTGGTGAATTTTCGTTTATGACTGTATTAGCATTTGAGCGAATCGGGAGCATTAACCATGATGAAAATCCAATAAAAACAAATGTTAAGCACAAAATGGATGTATTGAGCCAATATAATTTTTTCTTTGTTGTATATGAAAGTCCATAATATATTATTATTAATAATAATAGTGCTGAAAATATTGTCCCTGAGTTGAAAGGAAGGCCTAAATCATTAACAAAGAAAACTTCTAGATTTCCAAATATAGAAAGAGTAGATGGCAAAAGTAATTTGAAAATAAATAGTAAGATTGAAATAGAAATAATATTTGCTAGGAGGAATGTTTTAATGTTAAAACTCTCATTTTTTTTGAAGTAATATATTAAACCTATTGAGGGTATTGCTAACAAACCCATGAAGTGAACACCAAAAGACAAACCCACTACAAATGAAATTAAGAGTAGCCATTTTTCAGATCTTTTATTTTCAAAATCATCAGCCCATTTTAAACCTAGCCAAAAAAGTAATGCAAGAATTAGTGTTGCCATAGCATAAACCTCAGCTTCAACAGCATTATACCAAAAACTATCTGTAAACGTGAATGTTAATGAACCTAAAAAGGAAGATCCATATATTTTGATTGCCTCACTTACTTTTAAAATTTCTTTAACTTTTAAAATTTCTTTTGCAATTAAACTTATTGACCAAAATAGAAACATAATGGTTAGGGCACTGGATACCACAGACATCATATTTACAGCATAAGCAATTTGTGTTACATCAAATGCTAGGATCGAAAAAATAGCTCCAAGCATTTGGAATAATGGAGCACCTGGTGGATGGCCAATTTGAAGTTTTGCAGATGTTGATATATATTCTGCACAATCCCAGTAGCTAGCTGTCGGTTCAACTGTTAATGAAAAAACAACAAATGAAAATAAGCCGGCTATCAACCCAAAAATTCTATTGTATTTATAAAAGTTAATTTCTTTCATTAGTGAATAGCGAAATTAAACAATACTATGTAAATAATGAATTACTAAATTTAATTTGTCCAACCTCGAACTTTATTTTAAATTTGACACCCAATTGGCCTATGGTGTAATTGGCAACACGTCTGGTTTTGGTCCAGAAGAGTCTAGGTTCGACCCCTAGTAGGCCAACTTTTAAGTGTAATATAATTTGTTATATTTGCACTCAGAATAGAAAAAATGAGGGGACAATGTCCCCTTATTTATTATATATACTTAAAATATTTGATATGGATAATTTATCGTTAATTGAGTCTTTTTCTGAATTCAAAGATGAAAAGTATATTGACAGAGTTACTTTAATGTCAATACTTGAAGAAGTATTTAGGAATACACTAAAAAGAAAGTTTGGTGATGATGATAACTTTGATGTTATTATTAATCCAGATAAAGGAGATTTGGAAATTTGGAGAAATAGAATTGTTGTAAAAGATGGTGAGGTGGAGGATGAGAATAGTCAAATTTCCCTTTCAGACGCTCAAAAGATAGAACCTGACTTTGAAGTCGGTGAAGATGTATCTGAGGAGGTTAAACTTGCAGATTTAGGAAGAAGAGTTGTTCTTTCCTTGAGACAAAATTTAGTTGCCAAAATCCATGAACATGACAACGGAATTATTTATAAACAGTTTGTTGATTTAGTTGGAGAAATATATACTGCTGAAGTTCACCATGTTCGTCATAATGTAGTAATTCTTTTAGACGATGATGGTAATGAAATTATAATGCCAAAAGATCGACAAATTCCATCTGATTTTTACAGAAAAGGTGACTCTATTAGAGGAATTATTGAATCTGTTGAATTAAAAGGTACAAAGCCTGCAATAATAATGTCAAGAACTTCTCCTAAATTTTTGGAGAAACTTTTTGAGCAAGATATTCCCGAAGTCTTTGATGGTTTGATTTCGATTAAGAAGGTCGTAAGAGTTCCAGGCGAAAAAGCTAAGGTAGCGGTTGATTCCTACGATGATAGAATTGATCCTGTTGGAGCTTGTGTCGGAATGAAAGGGTCTAGAATACACGGCATTGTTAGAGAACTTGGAAATGAAAACATCGATGTTGTTAACTACACTAACAACACCCAGTTGTATATTAATAGAGCTTTGAGCCCAGCAAAAGTAACCTCTCTGAAAATTGATGAAGAAAATAAAACAGTTCAAGTATATTTGGATGCTGATCAAGTTTCAAAAGCAATAGGTCGTGGTGGCTACAATATTAAATTAGCCGGCCAGTTAACAGGATATGAGATAGATGTATTTCGTGAAGGCTCTGAGGAAGATGTTGAATTAACTGAGTTTTCTGATGAAATTGAAGATTGGATAATTGATGAATTCAAAAAAGTTGGTTTAGATACTGCAAAAAGTATCCTTGAGCAAGATCTTGAAGATTTAGTTAAGAGAACTGACCTTGAAGAGGAAACAATTGTTGATGTGAGAAAAATTTTAAGTGAGGAATTTGACGAAAACAACTAAGTAAATGTCGGAATTGAATAAAATTAGGTTAAATAAAGTCATTAGAGAATTTAATATTTCTCTTGAGAGGGTAGTAGAGTTTTTATCTTCCCAAGGCCATGATGTTGAGGCTAGACCTACAACCAAAATATCTCAAGTTCAGTATGACTTATTACTTAATGAATTTAGTTCTGACAGATCTAGTAAGGTTGAATCTCACGATTTGAGTGAGGAGAAAAAGAAAGAAAAAGAGGAAATAAGAATAAAAGCTGAACAGGATAGAGAACTCAAAATACAAAATCAGGTAATCACATCTAAATCATCAATTCAGCAATTTAAAAAAGTAGGTGAAATCGATTTGAACAAACCTAAATCAAAACCTAAACCGGATTTAAAATTAGAAAATACAGAAAAAAAAGAACGGAATGTAGATTTTGAGGATAAAGAGATTGAAGATAAAAAAATAACAAAGATTGATACCAAATATGAAAAGTTATCAGGCCTTAAACAAACTGGACAAACTATAGACCTAGAAAATTTTAAGAAATCAGATACAGACACTGGTGATCAAAAAATAAAAAGAAAGAGAAGAAGAATTGCTAAAGACGTTGTCAGTAAGGATTCTTCACAAGAAAACAAGAGAAATTTAAAATTTACTAGAAATAAAATTAGCCCATCTGCGCCCTCAGATGATGAGGTTCAAAAGCAAATAAAAGAAACACTTGAGAAGCTACAAACCTCATCAAAATCAAAAGCATCAAAATATCGGAAAGAGAAAAGAGATACTCACAAGCAGAGAATTGAGGAAGATATTGAAAAAACAGAAGCTAATAAGAAAGTTATTAAAGTCACTGAATTTATTACAGTTGGTGAAATTGCTACCATGATGGAAGTCTCTGGAAATGACCTAATTTCTGCATGCATGTCACTAGGTATTATGGTTACAATGAATCAGAGACTCGACGCTGAAATATTAACCTTAGTTGCAGACGAGTTTGGATATGCTGTTGAGTTTGTAACTGCTGAAATTGAAGAGTCAATTCAAGATAATGAAGATAATCCTGAAAATCTAAGTCCTAGGTCACCTGTTGTTACAGTTATGGGACATGTTGATCATGGAAAGACATCACTTTTAGATTTTATTAGAAATGAAAATGTAATTGCAGGTGAGTCTGGAGGTATAACGCAGCACATAGGAGCATATAATGTGAAATTAAAAAATGGATCTAGAATAACTTTTTTAGATACACCTGGTCATGAGGCATTTACTGCAATGAGAGCTAGAGGAACCCAACTAACTGATATTGCTGTAATAGTTATAGCCGCTGATGATGATATAATGCCGCAGACAAAAGAAGCTATCAGTCATGCACAAGCTGCTGGAGTTCCAATGGTGATTGCCATTAATAAAATTGATAGAGATGTAGCCAACCCTGATAAAATTAAAGAAAAACTTTCAGGAATGAATATTCTGGTTGAGGATTGGGGTGGTAAGGTCCAATCCCATGATATTTCAGCTCTAAAAGGAACTGGAGTTGAGGAGCTTTTAGAAAAAATAATGTTAGAAGCTGAAATACTTGAATTAAAAGCTAACCCTAATAAACCTGCAAGTGGTTCTGTTATTGAGGCAAGACTCGACAAAGGGAAAGGATATATTACAACATTGTTAGTTCAAAATGGAAGTTTGTCTGTAGGAGATTATTTCTTAGCAGGTCAATATAGTGGTAAAGTACGAGCATTGTATGATGAAAGAGGTAACCAAATTAATTCTGCAGGTCCATCAATACCCGTTTCTGTTTTAGGTTTGGATGGTGCACCTCAAGCTGGAGATAAGTTTAATGTATTTACTGACGAAAAAGAAGCTAAACAAATCGCATCAAAAAGAACTCAACTTGTTAGAGAACAAAGTGTAAGAACTCAAAAACATTTGACTCTTGATGAAATAGGAAGAAGAATAGCATTAGGGGAGTTTCAAGAGTTAAATATAATTTTAAAGGGTGATGTAGATGGGTCAGTTGAAGCACTTTCTGACTCATTTGAAAAGCTTTCTACTGATGAAATACACGTAAATATTGTTCACAAGGCAGTTGGAGCTATAACAGAATCTGACGTCCTTTTGGCGTCTGCATCAGATGCAATAATTATAGGCTTTAATGTTAGACCCTCTGGAAATGCAAGAAGTATAGCTGATAAAGAGGACGTTGATATAAGGAATTATTCAATCATTTATGACGCAATTAATGATCTAAAAGATGCAATGGAAGGCATGTTGTCGCCTGATCTTAAAGAGGAAATCTCTGGAAATGCAGAAATTAGAGAAACTTTTAAAATTTCAAAGATTGGGACAATTGCCGGTTGCATGATGACCGATGGAAAAGTCTACAGAAAATCTAATGTAAGATTAATAAGAGATGGTATTGTTGTTACGTCAACAACATTAGCTTCTCTTAAAAGATTTCAAGACGATGTTAAAGAAGTGTCAAAAGGTTATGATTGCGGTATTCAATTAAAAAATTACAATGATATCAAGATTGGTGATGTTCTCGAATTTTACAATGAACTCCAGGTAAAAAAGAAAATTAAATCTTAGTATTAGGTTTAAGAATAAACGCTGCTTTAAAATCTTTAATTACTGACCTTAGTTTTTTTTGTGCCTCGATTTTCGATTTAAATTTTCCAACTTGAACTTTATAGTTAGGGGTCTCAAAAAAGAAAAAAATTGAATCATTTAGATACTTTTCATTAACAAATTTAAGTATAGAGTCTGCCTGTTTGTATTGACCACTGTATACTTGAATGGAAAAAAAGCTTGACTTAAAGTACTCACTATTAGCCTCTTTTGATAACTTTAAAAGTTTAATAAACTTTTCATCTTCATTAATTTTTGAGCTTAAGTTTTGACTAAAACTTTGCAAAGAAATCAAAAAAAATAACAATATTAAATAAGTATTTTTTTTAGGAAAAATATTATACATTACATAGTACATTACGGTCTAATTTATAATGATTCAAAATAAGATAAAAATCACCTAT
>Ga0209433_10000046_pt1 | contig 35422 bp, 37 predicted proteins | sample METZYME_5_50m_FD_187552 | JGI IMG/M metagenome (GOLD analysis project Ga0209433, IMG submission 187552) | Marine microbial communities from oxygen minimum zone in mesopelagic equatorial Pacific - METZYME_5_50m (SPAdes) (version 2) | ecosystem: Environmental > Aquatic > Marine > Oceanic | place...
TGTATTTTTATACTAACTACTAATCCTAAAAATAGTATATAAATTTCTTTACAGTCAGATCTATAAATTTTTAGTATTCAAGAGCTTTAGCAAACTTATCCCATAAAAGATTTATATCCTCACAACCTACTGATACTCTTATTAAGTACGGTGGAACCCCAAATTTTGCTGCCCAATCAAGTTCATTGTAATGCGCTAATTGGACATAAGGGCATACAATTGTAAATTCTGTTCCAAGACTTGGGCCTTTTGATAACTTTAATGAGTTATAAAATCTAATCGTTTTATCAAGACCATCTTTTAATTCAAAAGAGAGTAAACACCCATAGCCACCATTGATTTTCATTATTGAGTTGAAGTTATTACAGTTTTCGGGATGGTAAACCTTTTTTATTGCGCAATGATTTTCTAATCTTTTTTTTAATTCCAGGCAATTAAAATTTTGTAATGAAACTCTTTGCTCTACATCTCTACTGGCCTTTTCTAATGAAATTAAATCATTAACAGATAATTCTGGTAAATTCATATTATCCAAAACTTTTTTGAACTTATGGATCCATTTACTTTTTGGATTTATAACTAAAGAACCTGCAAGAATATCCCCACTTCCAGAAAAAATCTTAGTCAGTGAAGTAAAAACCATATCAGACACTTCTAAAGAATTTATATTTATGTTTGACCCAATCGTGTCATCTGTTATAACGGGGATTTTTAAATCATTTGCTATTTTTGAAATTTTTTTTATATTTGTGCATTTTAGAAGTGGATTACTTGGCAGCTCAATAATTAAAGCGGAAGGGTTTATTCTTTTTATTTCAAGTTCAATATCTTGAATGCTTTCTTGAGTAATTAGATGGGCACCATAAAAAATATTTTTTGGGAGTTTAAGTACATCTACATATGGAAATCCGATCTGCAAAGTCGGTCTTTTAGGGAAAATCTTATATATAGTTTCTAGGGCAGTATGTAATGCTGACATTCCTGAAGATGTTAAATAAATGAACTTTGGGTCTGTATTTGTAAAACTTGAAATCCTATCAATTAATTTAAATTTGCATTCATTTACAAGATTTTTATCTGGTGATAATTCTAAGTTTAAATCAATAGCTGCTTGACGAGATGAAGCCCCGAGTCCAGTATGTTGCCAAAATGTACGAGCATAATTAGACGCTGCTTCTGTGGTTATTAAAAAAAATAGGGATCCCTGCATTTTAATAAATGATTTTTTTGCGCTTGTATGCTGATCACAATAATTTTTCGCTTTTAGAGCGAAATATTTATTTGGATAAGGCCAAGCATCATGATTATTCAAAGAATTTTCATGTAATATTCGACTTGCTAACTTCTTTAAAAGTGGATTTAACCCAAATCGTGGATAAATTGATCTTAATGAATTTATACACTCAGGCACTTTTTCTTCGTAATTGATTATATCTTTCCATGTTGGGAGTGCCACTGAAACAGCATGAATACTATCTGGTAAAGGTTTGCCTAATTCTGAACTCTCCCATATTGGATGTTTAAGTAAATCTTTCACAATTTAGAAACTATCTAAAGCTAGTAAAAGATCTGATAAAAGATCTTTGGCATCTTCACATCCAATTGAAAGTCTTACTAAAGAGTCATTAATCCCCAAAGTATTTTTAACTGCTTCATCAACTGATGCATGAGACATGGTTGTGGGATGACAGATTAGACTCTCGACCCCTCCAAGGCTCTCTGCTAAAGAAAAATATTCTAATTTTTTACAGAAATTAAAAGTTTCATTTTTATTTAATTTTAATTTCAAAGTAATCATTGAACCTCCAATTTTCATTTGAGATTTTGCTAATTCGTATTGAGGATGATTTTTATTAAAAGGATATATGAGTTGATCAATTAATTTATGAGAATTTAATTCGTTAGCAATAAAGTGTGCATTTTCAGTTTGTTGAGCAATTCTTAGTGGTAGCGTTTTTAATCCCCTTGTTATAAGCCAGCAATCAAATGGGGACGGATTCAAACCAAGTGACTTTTGAGAAAAAATCATTTTGTTATTCCATGACTCATCATTAGTAATAACGGCTCCGCCAAGTGCATCACTATGCCCATTAATAAATTTAGTCGTACTAATTAATGATAGAGTTGCTCCGAGTTCCAAAGGCTTTTGTATTACTGCAGTACAGAAAGTATTATCAACAACAACAGGGATTTTTCTAAAATTGGCTTCACTACAAATTTCTTTAATATTTAAGATTTTCAATAAAGGATTAGTTGGACTCTCTAACCAAATTAATGAAGGTTTAACTTTAGAGATTTGCTGAATATATTCTTTGTTTGTAAAGTCAAAATAAGAAGTTTGAATACCAAATTTTCTGAATATTTTTTCAAACATTCGTATAGTGCAACCATATAAATTTGATTCGCATAGAATTGTATCTCCACTTTTAAGGCTAGAGACTATTGCTGTTACAGCGCTTATTCCAGAATTAAAAACGGTGCAATAATTTGAGTTTTCTATTCCCTTTAATACGTTTTCTAATATAGAAAAATTTGGATTACCTGATCTTGTGTAATCAAAATTTGCTTTATTACCATGCTCAAATGTTGATGTGGCAAAGATCGGTGGCATTACACATCCAGTTTCATCAGCGTAGGATTTACCATGATGAATAGCAATTGTTTTTAACCCCTTTTTGTTTTGTTTCTTTTGATTATTGCCCATTTAAAAAAATAATAATAAAAAACCCCCACTTTTTGTGAGGGTTTATAAGGCCTATTAAACTTTTCTTGAGTAATATTCCACAACTAAGAGTTCATTTATTTCAAGTGCAACCCATTCTCTGTCGCATTTGCCATTTATTTTTCCACTTAATTTTGGCTTATCCAATTCTATATGTGGTGGCACATTAGCTAATCCAGGAAATTCAATATTACCTTCTACAAGTTTTTTACTTGCTTTATTTTCCTTGATGCTTATAACATCGCCAGTTTTACATTGATAACCAGCAATGTCCAAAACCTTACCATTTACAGTCACATGTCCGTGGTTAACAAGTTGTCTTGAACCAGGTATCGTAGGACCAAAGCCTAGTCTAAAACAAACATTATCTAATCTATTCTCAAGAAGTCTAAGAAGATTAGTACCAGTTGAGCCATCTTGGGCTCTAGCTTTTTTAACATAACGAACTAATTGTCTTTCGGAAACACCATAGTTAAATCTAAGTTTTTGTTTTTCTTCTAGACGAATTGCATATTCTGATCGCTTGCGACGGGCTTGGCCGTGCTGACCTGGAGGATTAGACTTTTTTGAAGCCTTCCTGGTGAGACCTGGTAATTCTCCCAAGCGACGCGTAACCCTTAATCTTGGGCCGCGGTATCTTGACATAATTTAAAATAAGTTGAAATTTGCAATAAAAAATTGATAAATTTATTATCATTAGTATTGCTTGAACTATTATTTTACATCATTACTGTGATTAAAATCATTAATAATTTAATTAGTACGATACTACTTTTTCTAATAACTTTTTATAGGAAATTTATTTCACCATTTTTCCCTCCCAGATGTAGATTTATTCCTTCGTGCAGTTCCTATGGATATGAGGCTATAACAAAGCATGGTCCTTGGAAAGGCGGATGGTTAACAATAAAAAGAGTAAGTAAATGCCACCCTTTAACTCCATGTGGATGTGATCCTGTTCCTGATTAAAGAATTAAAAAAAATGGTCCTATTTATATACACAAGAAAAGGTTGTTGTATTTGCGATAAATTAAAGAATGATTTGAATAATATAAATATTAATAATTTTAATCCTAAGCTAGAAATACTTGAAGTTGATATTGATAGGTTCGATTTATATAAGAATGATTTTAAGAAATATGATCATCAAGTTCCAGTGCTTGCCTTGCAATTAACTGAATCGAAAGAAATTATTGAATTACCAAGAGTCTCTCCAAGATTAAAAGGTTTGCAATTAGATAATTGGCTGAAAAAAAATATTAATCATATTTTAGTCAAAGCGAGTAAATAGATTTAATGATTACTCTTCATACATTACTTAAAAAGGTGGATATTGTACCTTCAGATTCATTAGTAGATCTAGAGATTAAAAATATAAGTTTTAATTCTCGAGACGTAGATAAAGGTTCGTTGTTTTTGGGTTTGCCAGGTATGAATGTTGATGGAGGTATATATTGGCAAGATGCAATAAATAATGGAGCTGAGGCAGCAATAATAAGTGAGAATGCAGAACAGAAAACAGGAAAAATAAATAATAAAAAAGTCTTAGTTCTTAAGGAGCCCCTTGATTATATTTATGGTCAAATAATCTCTGAGTTTTATGGAAGACCCTCAAGAAAACTAAAACTTATAGGAGTTACTGGAACTAATGGTAAAACTACAATATCTTTTTTATTAGAATATATTTTAAAAAAATTAGGGAAAAAGGTTGCTTTATTTGGGACATTGTTTAATAGGTGGCCTGGTTTCTCTGAGAGTGCATCACACACAACTGATTTTGCGGATAAATTACAACCTAAATTACAAAAAGCGCTGAAGGCTCATGCTGAATTTGCAATTATGGAAGTAAGTTCTCATGCTTTGGCTCAGAAAAGAATTTCAGGATGTGAATTTATCGCTACCATATTTTCTAATTTATCTCAAGATCATCTTGACTATCACAAAAATATGGAAAAATATTTTGAGACTAAAATGGAATTATTTAAGTTGCCATATCTTTCTAAAGATAATTCCTTTTCAATTATTAATGCAGATAATGATTGGGGTATAAAATTATTTGATAAAATTAAGTCTAGTTCAGCATTGATTTCGATAAGTGATAAAAATAATAAATTAAAATCGAAAAATTATTTTTACGTAACTAAAAAGAAATTAACTATAAGTGGATCTCATTGTTTGCTACATACCCCAACTGAGGAGGTTAAGCTTTTTGTCCCACTAGTAGGAGAATTTAATTTAATGAATTCACTACAAGTAATTGCAACTCTTTATCAACTTGGATTTAAACTTAAAGACATTGTAAAGGAAATTGAAGATTTTCCTGGTGTACCCGGAAGAATGGAAAAAATAAAAATAAGCACAAATAATAACCCTAATTTTTTGCCAGAAGTATTTATTGATTATGCGCATACTCCAGATGGATTAAAAAATGTTCTTCAGACTTTAAGGGATTTTTCTAAAGGCAAAAGGTTGGTGACAATCTTTGGATGTGGAGGAGATAGAGATACTAAGAAAAGGTCAATTATGGGTGAAATCGCAGAAAAATTATCAGATTATGTTTTAATTACATCAGATAATCCAAGAACAGAAAATCCTCAGAAAATTATTGAGGATATTTTATCTGGAATAACAAATAGAAATAAAATAAGTATTGATATCGATAGATATAAAGCGATTAAAAAAGCGATTAATTGTGCAAATAAGGACGATATTATATTGATAGCAGGGAAGGGGCACGAAGATTATCAAATATTAAAAGATAAAACAATATATTTTGACGATAAGAAAATAGCTGAGAAAATTCTTTTTGATAAATTACATTCCTCTGAATAATCAAATTTATACTCCATAAACGCGAATTTGAAAAATATCTACTAAAAATAAATAAACAATAATTTGTAAGTATGGAAGGTTTAGCTTTAGTAGTAGGAGCAGGTGGCATTGGAAGACAAATTGCAGAAGATTTGGCTTCCAAAGAGAATAATCTAGAGGTTATATTATGTGGAAGAAAAAATTTATTTAAAAATTTTTGGGAGCTAGATATTGAGAATGAAAATTCTTTGAAAGATTTAAAAGACAAACTTAGTAAATCTAAATCAAATTTAAGACTTGTACTAAATGCCACAGGAAGATTACATAGCGAAAAGCTTAATCCTGAGAAAAGATTGCAGCATATTAATAAAGAAAATTTGATTGAGAGTTTTTCTATAAATGCATTTGCTCCTATCTTATTAGCTAAAACTATTGAAGAATTTATTAATAAGGAATTAGAGTTTAATTTTGCATCTATTAGCGCAAGAGTCGGAAGTATTACTGATAATAAAACTGGAGGATGGTATGCTTACCGAGCGGCAAAATCTGCTCAAAATCAATTATTTAAGTCATTAAGTATTGAATGGGCACGAAAATATCCGAAAGCTATTATTACTCTTTTACATCCTGGAACGGTAAATACAAATTTATCAAAACCTTTTCATAAGTTTGTTCCAAAAGATAAATTATTCTCTCCTCAAAAGACATCAAGTTACTTGATTGATATTTTGCGGCACCAAAAGCCCATAGATTCAGGCAAATTTATTGCCTGGGATGGAAAAGAAATTCCTTGGTAAAATTTTTATTTCATTAATAACTTTACTTCATTTAAAAATAAATCAATTTCATCTTCTTGTGTAATTTGGTGAATACAAACCCGAAACCATTTTGGGTCTTCGATAACTCTTATCCAAATTTTTTTAAGACCTAATTTTTTAATAAATGCATTTTTGTCAATAACTCTATTTACGTTAAAGCTTACTATCCCATTTTTAAGAGGGCTTTTTAGGGCTAATTCAATGTCTTTAAATTGATTTAATTCAAACCATAATTTATTACTCATAGCTGAAATAATTTTATTTTTTTTATTATTAGGGATATCATTTTCAAACAAAGATAGTGATTCTCTCAAGCCCGCCAGCAAAGGGATACAAGATGTAGCAATCTCAAATTTTCTTGCATCTTCATGTAAAAGATTATCAAATGGTTCATAAATACCTTGCTCTTTTTTTAGGGACTTCCATCCAATTATTGTAGGTCTTGTTCTGCCAATAAATCTATCTGAAACGTAAAAAGCACCTAAACCTTCTGGACCGCATGCCCACTTATGGGAAGTAATTGCATAAAGATCAGAATATCTAACTTCATCCTCAATTTCTATATGCCCAAAACTTTGAGCACCATCAACTATTAAATAGGAATTTTTGTTGACTTTGTCTAATTCATATTTTAATTCTTTTAAAGGTACCTCGTATCCGAAATTCCAAAGTACATGTGAGATAATTAATATTTTTGTATTTTTATTTAGGTATTTTTTTATCTCATTTATAACTAGTTCGTCATTTAAATTGCTTATTTTTTGAATTGGAAAAATATTTAATTTTAATTTTAATCTTTGACATAATTCTCTAACGGCTGCAACAATTCCAGGATGTTCGCAATCACTTATTAATATTTCATCTCCCTCTATAAAATCTATCCCCCATAAAGGTAATACCATACCGGTTGAAATATTTTCTGATAAAGCTATATTTTTGATTTTTACTCCCATTAATTTTGCAATTAATCTCTTGGTTAATATGACCTCGTTATTTATATATGGCCAAACATTGTTAGTAAAAGGACCAATCTCTTGTAATTTTTCCCAACTGTTTATTATTTTTTTCAGAGAGGGGTTAGGTAGAGGACCTTGTCCACCATAATTAAAATAAATTTTATCTTTTAAGCTTGGTATTAATGATCTTAAATTGGTGGTCATTTATATTATTTATATATTTCCAACCAATGTTACTGTTCTAAATTCAATATCCTCAACTATTTTCCATGGTTCAGAACTTCTTTCAGCAAATTTAAGATTTTTAAATCCAATCTCTTTAAAATCACTAATGAATTCTGGTTCATACCAGGCTCCACTAATGCATCCACTCCATAAATCCGGATCATTTTGTAAACTAATTGGCACTTTTTTATTAGAAACGATGTCGCTGATTGCAATCCTCCCATTAGATTTAAGTACTCTTTTGATATTTTTTAATAAGGACTTTCTTGACTCTGGATTAACTAAATTTAAAACGCAATTGCTTAAAATAATATCAACAGATGAAGATTTTATAATGGGTTGATTTTCATTATTTAATTCGTCAAGCTTTTCAATAGATCCCTCTATGAATTGAGTATTTTTATAACCTATATTTTTTGCAACATATTCTATGGCATCTCTTGAAAGATTTAACATGTCTTTGTTTTGATCTACCCCTATAATTTTTCCATCTTTCCCAACTATTTGGGCGCAAATGAATGCATTCTTTCCACTACCGCTTCCAAGGTCTAAAACCACATCATTTTGTTTGACATATTTTGTTGGGTCGCCACAACCATAATCTCTTTCAATTACTTCACGAGGAATTGCATCTAGATATTTTGGATTAAATGACACTGGCGTACATAAACAACTTTCTTTCTCTATTGCAGCGGAACCGTATCTATTTTGTATTGCTTCTTTATGATTTAATTTGTTATTTTCAGATTCAGAATTACCGCAACAACTATTTGCCATTTTTAAACTATTTTATTTTAATATAGCTAAAAAAAAACCCCCTAAAAGTGGGGGGTTGTACTAAATTACTTTTGGTAATTTACACCTCTGTAATTAAAATGGGTTTCTTCATTATTAGATGAAACATTTAGTTGTCTTTTTTTGTAAATGTTTCTTCTGTAGGTGAGCTCAACAACTTCCTTAGATGATGGTTTGTTGTTTTGTTCGTAGGTTTTTCCTCGGTAAATAAGTGTAGTCATAATTCGATAACAACACGGCTATCCCCCGTTCCATGGTATAGCTCGGACTGCGCTCCTTTTGGAGTGAACGAATAGTAGCAATGCTACAAATCTATTATAGAGCTAATTTTTAATAAAAGTCTATAAAAATTAATTTTGATAGTAAATTTTTTTAATTAATATGTTATTTAAAGTAAATTTTGTAAAAATTTAACGTATTTAGGTATTAATCTTTAATTTAGTAAACAATTAAACTTTATTAGATATGACTGGTTTTCTTTATTTTTTGGGTAACACATTAAGATGGCCTGCTTTGAAAACCAGAGAATTCATTTTTCTTCATGCTTATCTATTAGTCATTTATTTAATAACTTATATTCTCAGCCAAAACGGTATAAACCAAGCTAATTTAGTTTTTACTCTTGGAATTTTAGCTCCACTTCTTATATCAATTGGTCAAGGCCTACCTGTAGATTGTTTAGATTATAAAACTGCACTTGCAAAAGAATTAGAAGGAAATTAATTCATCTATAAATACTATAAAACTTGAACCACTTCACTAATTTCAGGAATCATTTCTTTCAATTTTCTCTCAATTCCCATTTTTAAAGTCATAGTGCTGCTTGGACAACTTCCACATGCGCCCTGAAGTCTAACTTTTACAATTGGTCCATCAATTTCTGCAATCTCAACATTGCCTCCATCAGAAATTAAAAATGGTCTTAGTTCATCAAGAACTTTTTCAACATTTTCATTTGTGAGTGCAAGAGTCTCAGTACTCATAATTTTTAATTAACTTATAATTAGAGTAGAAAATAATTTCATTCTTTGCAAAAAAAATAAATTTTTTAAAATGATAACTGAAAAAATTTTTTCTATTAACAGTAAATATGATGCAGTTCTAATTGGTGCAGGGATAATGAGCTCTACATTAGCGTTATTAATTAGTGAACTTTTTCCAGATATTAATATTTTAGTTATTGAGAAGTTATCGAAATCAGGACAAGAAAGTAGTGGTGCATTTAATAATGCAGGTACTGGACATGCTGCTAATTGTGAATTGAACTATACGCCTACAGATGAGAATAATAAAATTAATATAGAAAAAGCCCTTTCTATAAATAATTCTTTTGAAGAATCGTTAAATTTATGGGCTTATTTATATGAGAGAGATCAAATAAATATAAAAAATTTTTTAACATTTCTTCCCCATATAAGTTTTGTCAATAATGCCCAAGATGTAGCTTTTCTTAAAAGAAGATTTGAATTGATGAAAAAATGTAGAGAATTCCAAGATATGGAATTTACTACTTCATATGATGAGATTTCTAATTGGTCGCCATTGATAATGAAAGATAGAGATAACAAACAAAAAATTGCTGCAACTAGGTTGAGAAGAGGAACAGATATAAATTTTGAAGCCTTAACAAGAGAATATTTTAATTATCTTTCACGAAAAGCAAATTTTGAAATTAGTTACAATACAAATCTATTAAATTTAAAAAGGATTAAAAATCATGAGTGGGAATTATATGTAAGTAAAGAAGGTAATAAAAAAATTTTAAAAGCCAGTTTTGTATTTATTGGGGCTGGTGGAAAAACAATTAATCTTCTACAAAAATCTAATATCCCTGAGAGTAAAAATTATGGTGGATTTCCAGTAAGTGGGAAATGGCTAATTTCTGAAAATAAAGAGTTAAATTTAAATCATCATGCAAAAGTATATAGTAAAGCACCTATTGGCTCGCCTCCAATGTCTGTTCCTCATTTGGATTCTAGATGGATAGATGGAAAAAAATATCTTCTTTTTGGACCTTTTGCAGGTTTTACAACAAAGTTTTTAAAAAAAGGATCATATTTTGATCTTTTTGATTCATTTAAAAAAGATAATCTTTTACCAATTTTTGATGTTGGATTTAAAAACTTTGAATTAATAAAATATCTTGCTCTACAGTCTACTAAAAATCATTTATCAAGAATTAAGGATCTTCAAGAAATCATGCCATCTGCTTGTAAAGAGGATTGGTATTTGAAAAATGCGGGTCAGAGAGTTCAAATTATAAAAAAAACAAATAATGGCGGTGCTCTGAAATTTGGTACCGAAATTGTTAATTCTTCTGATGGATCCTTATTTGCTTTATTGGGAGCATCTCCAGGAGCTAGTACAGCAGTAAATATTATGTTACAAGTTTTAAAAAAATCAATTTTTTATAATGAAAATAAAGCAGCTTTAGATGAAAAAATAAATAAATTAATCCCACTGAATAATACATTATTAAACTCTAATGATTTAGAAATTATAAAGAGAAGGAATAATGACATTTTAGGATTCCACCAATAATTTTAATTAGCTAGTATTTATTTATAAGGTATGTTACTTAAATCATTTGTATGACAAATATTCCTGTTTCAAAGTTAAGAAATTTCTGCATTATAGCTCATATTGATCATGGAAAATCTACTCTCGCAGATAGGTTACTGCAAGATACAGGCACTGTATCAACAAGAGATATGCAAGATCAATTTCTTGATAGCATGGACCTAGAGAGAGAAAGGGGGATAACCATAAAATTACAAGCTGCAAGAATGAAATATAAAGCAAAAAATAATGATGAATATGTTTTGAATTTAATAGATACCCCTGGGCATGTAGATTTTTCTTACGAGGTAAGTAGATCACTGCAAGCCTGCGAAGGGGCATTGTTAGTGGTAGATGCTAGTCAAGGAGTTGAAGCTCAAACCTTAGCTAATGTTTATTTGGCTATTGAAAATAATTTAGAAATTATTCCTGTTTTAAATAAAGTTGATTTACCAGGAGCTGATCCTGAAAAGATAAAAAAAGAAATTGAAGCAATAATTGGGTTAGATACATCAAAAGCTATTCATTGTTCAGCTAAAACAGGAGAAGGTATTGAGGATATTTTAGAGGCAATTGTAAATGATATTCCAGCCCCAAAAGATACTACAAATATGCCTACTAAAGCTCTTATTTTCGATTCCTACTATGATCCATATAGAGGAGTTGTGGTTTATTTTAGGATTGTATCTGGATCAATTAGATCTAAAGATAAAATTTTACTGATGGCAAGTAATAAATTTTATGAATTAGATGAAATTGGGATAATGGCCCCTGATCAACAAAAAGTTAATGATTTACATGCTGGAGAAGTTGGATATTTAGCTGCATCAATTAAATCGGTAGCTGATGCAAGAGTTGGTGATACTATTACACTTTTTAATGCACCAGCTAAAGATGCCTTACCTGGTTATAAAGAAGCTAATCCTATGGTCTTCTGTGGATTATTTCCTACTGATGCTGATCAGTATCCTGATTTAAGAGAGTCTTTAGAAAAACTACAACTATCTGATGCCGCATTGAAATATGAACCTGAGACAAGTAGCGCGATGGGATTTGGTTTTAGATGTGGCTTCTTGGGTCTTTTACATATGGAAATTGTTCAAGAGAGATTAGAAAGAGAATACGATCTAGATTTAATTGTTACTGCTCCATCTGTTATTTATAAAGTAAATCTTAATGATGGTGAAAATATTTTTATTGATAATCCCTCTACAATTCCTGATCCGCAATTAAGAGATTCTATAGAAGAGCCCTATGTGAAAATGGAAATTTATGCTCCTAATGAATTTAATGGGACTTTAATGGGTTTATGCCAAGAAAGAAGAGGGATTTTTGTCGATATGAAATACATTACAACAGATAGAGTAACTTTGATCTATGAAATACCTTTAGCAGAAGTAGTTACAGATTTTTTTGATCAAATGAAAAGTAGAACCCAAGGTTATGCTTCGATGGAATATCACCTTATAGGTTATAGAAAAAATGATTTAGTAAGATTAGATGTACTTATTAATTCTGAGAAAGCCGATCCTTTAACATCAATCGTTCATAAAGATAAAGCTTATGGGATTGGAAGAGGATTAGTTGAAAAATTAAAAGATCTCATTCCTAAACAACAATTTAAGATTCCAATACAAGCATCAATAGGGAGTAGAGTTATTGCAAGTGAAAGTATTAGTGCTCTCAGAAAAGATGTTCTATCTAAATGTTATGGAGGGGATATTTCAAGGAAAAAGAAACTTCTTAAAAAGCAGGCTAAAGGTAAAAAAAGAATGAAAGCTATGGGGAAAGTGGACGTTCCTCAAGAAGCATTTATGGCAGTATTGAAACTTAACCAATAATAAATGTCAATATAAGAAGATAGCTCTTTTTGTGATTTAAATCTAAAGTTATATTGAGATTATTATGTCTTAAGGTAAATTTGATTCAAATAAATTCATTTAATAATATTTCTGCGAATATAAGAAAAACTGGATTTATTATTTTATTTTTATACCTTTTCATAGCTATCTTATTCAAAATATTAGAGCTAAATAATAGTATTGATTTTTCTATACCTTTTAACAATGAAATAAATGAACCACCCTCATTAAATCATTTATGTGGCACTGATAGATTAGGAAGAGATGTTTGCTTAAGAACTTTACAAGGTTCAAATATTGCTATTGAAATTGTATTTTTATCTTTAATTTTCGCAATTGGATTAGGCCTTCCATTGGGTTTAGTAAGTGGATATTTCGGAGGTTTTTTTGATAGATCATTATCATTGATAATGGATACTATTTTTTCAATCCCAGTCATTTTACTCTCTGTTGTTATTGCGTTTGTTTTTGGTAAAGGAATAATAAATGCAGCTTTTGCTCTATGTATCGTTTATTCTCCACAATATTTTAGGCTTATTAGAAATCAAACAATTTCAATTAAATCTTCTGATTATGTACAGGCAGCACAAATTTCAGGGGCTAGTAATTTTAGGATAATAAGTAAGTACATAATTCCAAATATAATCACGCCGCTACCAATACTTTTGACTCTAAATGCAGCAGATGCTGTACTGGTTTTGGGTAGTTTGGGATTCTTGGGTTTAGGTGTCCCTGCGGATATACCTGAATGGGGAAGTGATCTTAATTTAGCAATTGCAGCTTTGCCAACTGGTATATGGTGGACTGCTTTATTCCCAGGATTGGCAATATTTTTTCTTGTTTTAGCACTTTCTTTTATCGGAGAAGGTATGGAAGATCAGTTAGGATAAAAATTATTTGCAAATTTCTCCATTTTCATCAATTTCAGGATATTCATAATTATTTTTTGTGTAAGAATCTTTGATTTCAGGATATGCCCATTCAAATAATGTTCTTTGATATTTTTGTTGATCAATTCCTTCACCATTTTTAGGAAGTAAACCTAATCGATCTCTTTGACGTATGGCTTCAAAAAGTAAAATTGAGGCTGCTACAGATACATTTAAAGATTGAACCATCCCGTACATAGGTATATAGATACATTCATCAACCTCTGCAAGTAAGTCATCACTTAGCCCCCATTTTTCTGCTCCTAGTATAAAACAAGTATTTTGTGTGAAATCTAATTTTCTGTAATCAATAGATTTTTTATTTAAAGTTGTTCCAAATAATCTAAATCCTTTTTCTTTAAGTTTTTTTGCAGCATCAATTGATGAAGAGTGATTATTTAGTTTTACCCACTTTTGACTGCCTTGAGCGGTACTATTGAAAGTTTTAACCTCATTCTTTTTGCATATAAAATTCGCCTCAAAAACACCAGCTGCATCGCATGTTCTTAAAATTGCAGATAAATTGTGGGGTTTACTAACTCCCTCAACTAATACTGTTAGATCTTGTATCCTTCTATTTAAAACGCTTTTTATTCTTTTGAATCTTCGAGGCAATACCGACATCAAATAAATTAATAGTAATAGTTTATTGTAAGTTTTTAGAAACAAATTTTCTTACACAAAATATAGCTGGCTTATATTTTAATTTCAATTAATTAAAATTTTTTTTTTAAAAAGGAAATTATGATTTTGAAAATAAAAAGATAAATTATAATAATATAAGAAATAACTGAATTTTATGGCATACATCGAGTGGGACTATACGGTTATAACAAGCATGGTTGAAACCCAAGGATGGACATTGCCAGAAAAAGGATCTGATGAGTGGGAAAGATTTAATGATGAGTTGGGAGAAACCATGAGAAAGGTTGGAATAGTTTTTGAAAAATATTGCGATTTCAAACCTGATGTTGGAGAGGGTGTTCATCTATTAGATGAATAAAAGTTAAACCATTGACGTATCCCTTAATCAATGGTTGGTATATATAAAATAAATCAAATTCATTTAGATTTGAGTGCAGAATTATTAAGGCTTTATAAAGCTTCTCCCTCTCAGACTCAAAACGATAAGTTGTTTTAGTAAAAACTACAAATGTTTTTACCTATATTTCCACAATTGAAAGATTAAGTTTTTATATTTGATATAAAACATATGCAAAATAAACTGACTTTTTTATACGATGGCGGTTGTCCTCTATGTAAGAGAGAAACTGATTTTTTAAAAGGAAGAGATAAATTTGGAAATATCAAATTCGTTGATATTAATAGTGATGATTATAATCCAACAAGCTACCAGAATATATCTTACAAAAAAGCTATGTCTAATTTACATGGTATTTTGAATAATGGAAACTTAATTCAAGGACTTGATGTCTTGGCATACGCTTATCAGCTTGTTGGTCTTGGTTGGGTATATTTCCCAATCAAGATACCGATTATTTCAAGTCTTTTAAAAATTTTTTATAGTTTCTGGGCAAAATATAGGTTAAAGATTACTGGTAGAAATGCACTAGAAATTTTATGTGATTCAGAATGTAAAGAGTTGATATAAATATGGATATTCGTGAGATTGATAGAATTATCGAAATGTGCTGGGAGGATAGAACACCTTTTGAGGCAATAGAATTTCAATTCGGTTTAAAAGAGAAAGAAGCTATTGAATTAATGAGAAAAAATCTTAAAGAAAAATCTTTTAAGGTATGGAGAAAAAGAGTATCAGGAAGGAAAACAAAACATATGGAATTAAAATCATCGGATCGTTTTAAATCTACTCATAAAAGATCAATCTAATTTGAAAAATCTACCTCAAAAAATTTGTCCAGTTTGTCAGCGTAAATTTGATTGGAGAAAAAAATGGTCTTTATGTTGGGACGAAGTAGTTTACTGCTCTAAAAGATGTAGAAATAGGAAATCAAAAGCATGAAGCAAATTTCAATAATATTCCCGAATCAACTTTTTGAGGAAAGTCCAATTTTAGATTTTAAATGTGAAATCTTGATGCTGGAAGACTCATTATTTTGGGGAAATGATAAAAAATATAAGTGTATCAACCATATAAATAAAATTATTTTTTTACGTTCCGCCATGTATTCCTACAGGGAATATTTGCAGAAATCTGGTTTTAAAGTTATTTATGGATTTAATGAGAAAAATTTTGATACTTCTGATTATCTTTCAAAATATCGTGTAGAAAATTATGATAATGTAAATATTATCGAACCACATGATTACTTACTCTCAAGAAGATTAAATAATTTTTTAAAAAAAAATAATATTAAAGTGAATATTTTAAATTCACCAATGTTCCTTATAAAAGATGCATTAAAAAATAAATTCGAAGCTAATTATAAAAAGCCTTTAATGGCAAGATTCTATGAGAATCAAAGAAAAGATTTAAATATTTTAGTCGATTCGAATGGTTCACCAATTGGCGGGAAATGGAGTTTTGATGAATTAAATAGGAGAAAGTTACCAAAAAACCAGAAAATACCAGATTTAAAAAATATACAAAAAAATAAAAATTTGATTGAAGCGGAAAAAACAATCCGCCAAAGTGATATTGAATATTTAGGAACTAGTGAGTTTTTCTTTTATCCAACAAATTTTAAAGAGGCAAAAGATTGGTTGAGTGATTTTTTTGAAAACCGATTTTCTTTATTTGGTGATTATGAAGATGCAATAACAAAAAAAGAAAGCTTCTTATGGCACAGTTTATTATCACCTCTTCTAAACTCAGGTTTGCTTACCCCAAAAGATGTAATTGATAAGGCACTTCTTTATTCAGAGAAAAATAATATTCCACTTAATTCCCTTGAAGGATTTATAAGACAGATTATTGGATGGCGAGAATTTATCTGCCTTACCTATAAAAAATATGGAAATAAAATGAGAACAACAAATTTTTGGAATTTTCCTAAAAAGACAATTCCTGAATCCTTTTATAATGCTTCTACTGGGATAGAACCGGTAGATAATGTAATAAGAAATATACTTAAATATGGGTATTGTCATCATATTGAAAGGTTAATGATATTAGGCAATTTTATGTTGCTTTGTAGAATCCATCCTGATGAAGTTTATAAATGGTTTATGGAAATGTTCATAGATTCATATGATTGGGTAATGGTTCCAAATGTTTATGGAATGAGTCAATTTAGTGATGGAGGGATATTTTCAACAAAGCCCTACATATCAAGTTCAAACTATATTAAGAAAATGTCAGATTATAAATCAGATCACTGGTGCGTTATTTGGGATGCACTTTTTTGGAAATTTATTCATGATCATGAAAGTTACTTTAGGAAACAATATAGATTGGCGATGTTAACAAGAAATTTGGATAAAATGGGAAGCTCAAAATTAAATAATCATTTAGCTATTGGAGCAGATTTTTTAAAAAATCTTTGATCAAAACATATATTATTCATTCTCAGAAATGAAAGATTAAAAGATTATTATATTATTACGAAATGTTAAGAAAGGTGTTAACTTAATATTACACGTCTTTATTAAATGAATTTAGGTTCACTTTATTTAAAAATAAATTTAACAGGTATTATTACTCTTTCAGAATTAGATTGGGTTACTAAACAACAGTCTAATTTTTCTAGAGTTGAGGAAGCTTTAGCTATAAAGCTAGGTAGATTACTTGACTCAGGTGATATTAATATCGGCTGCCGTATATATTGTTAAGGTCTTTCATTTATGGTTAACTTCAAAAATAAAATAGCTGGTTTAAAACTTACTAAAGAAAATATTCATAATTTAAATATCTATATTTTTCTTGGTTTTAATTTAACACTTGTATCTATTTTAGGTTTTTTCTGGTTTAACTCTTCTGTTAAAGATGTTGTCTAGGTAAAAATTTTTTTAGTATATTTATAATAAATTTTCATAAATATTTGACTGAAGGATATTTGCAAAGGAAGGCATCATGGCAGGTTCTTTTAAAAGTAAGTTCTGGTAGATATTCTGATCGTGCTATAGACGAAGTATTATCAGATTATAGATTTAATTCGTTAGATATAGCTTTTATAACGGAACTATCATTTGGTTGCATAAGGTATAGGAAATACCTTGATTTATGGATAGACCATACATCTAAATTGTCACATAAAAAGCAGCCACCGAAATTACGTTGGTTGCTTCATATAGGTTTATACCAAATATTAAAAATGAGTAAAATTCCTTATTCCGCTTCTATTTCTACTACAGTTGAGAGCGCTAAGAAGTCAGACTTAAAAAAGTTATCTGGTGTTGTTAATGCAATTTTAAGAAATGCAATTAAAAAAATAGAAAATAAAAATTATCCTAATATTCCAAATAATAATATTGATAAAATTGCTTTTTTAGATTCATTACCTGAATGGCTAGTGGAGGAAATTATTGATTGGGAAGGAATTAATAATGCGGAAATTATTGCTAAATCTTTTAATAAAAAGCCTTCAATTGACTTTAGAATAAATACCCTTAAAACAAATATGAAAGATGTAATAGAAGAATTTCGAAGTTCAAATTTGGTTGCTATCGAGATCAAAGATCTTAAAACTGGTGTTGAATTAAAAAGTAAGGCAAGATCTATAAAAAAATTACCTGGTTTTATTGAAGGTAAATGGGTAATTCAAGATAGATCTTCTCAATCGATTGCCCCATTATTAAATCCTAAAAAGGGCGATAAAATATTAGATTTATGCGCTGCTCCTGGAACTAAAACAACACATTTAGCAGAATTAATAAAAGATGATGGGGAAATATGGGCTATTGATAGATCTAAAGTAAGATTAGATTTATTAAAAGATAATTTAAAAAGACTGGAAATTAAATGTGTTAAAACTCTTGTAGCTGATACAAATGAATTATTAAAATTAAAACCAGATTTTTTAAATTATTTTGATAAAGTTCTCTTAGACGCCCCTTGCTCAGGTATAGGTACATTATCAAGAAATCCAGACGCAAGATGGTCTCTAAGTAATAGGAAAATTGATGAATTAATACAGCTCCAAATGAAATTGCTTGAAAGTAGTAAATATTTTTTAAATGATAATGGTACTTTAGTTTATTCGACATGCACAATATGCCCTAGGGAGAATAATTTATTAATAAATAGTTTCTTAACAAAAAATAGTAATATGCATTTAATTTGTGAAAAGCAAATACTTCCTGGGTTTCAAGATAATGGTGATGGATTTTATGCAGCTGTTATTAAGAATAAAAAATAATTTATTTACTTAGTAACGATTTTGTTTTATATATTTTCCAAAAACTTGCTGCATCTCCACTAGATAAAATAGTTTTTCTATTGTCGTCAAATCCAATCCAGATACCTGTAGTGGTATTTTTGATAGAGCCTATAAACCATAAGTCTCGATAATTATCAGAGGTTCCTGTTTTACCAAAAACTCTTTTGCTATTTATCGCAGCGGCTATTCCATTACCCTCTATTATTGATTTTTCAAGTAATTTATTAATATTATTTATAACTTTTTTACTCGTAATTCTTTTTTCAATAGGTTTATTTAACCAAATAATTTTTTCATTATTGAATTCAATTTTTTCAATTATTTCTGGTTTAATTATTTTTCCATCATTATTAATTGCAGAATATGCATTACTTATATTCAATAGACTATCCCCATATGCACCTATAGCTAAAGGTAAAACCTCATCAAATTTTTGGTTATAACCTAATCCAAATAAATTAGCTAAGGTTATTAAATTTTTTAATCCTATTTCTTTAGATATTTTTATTGGAACAATATTTGAAGAATATTTAAATGAATCAATTAATGAGATTTTTCCTCTATATTTTTGTGAAAAATTTCTTGGACAATATCCATCCCAACATGTTGGTTCATCATAATAAAAATCATTTATATTTTTCCCAATAGAAAAGATGCCAATATATGGAATAATTTTAAATGTTGAGCCTAAAGGCCTTATTGCATATATTACTCTATTAAATTCATTTACCAGTGGACTTCTCCCACTAACAAATGCTCTTATTAAACCACTATTTGATTCAATTGAAATTAATGCTACTTCAATATCTTTTGGCTTAATATTAGAGGCTAGTTTTTGTGCTTCTTTCTGCCATTTCATAAATAGACTTGATTTAATAACGATATAATCATCAAGTTTGAGATCATGATTTAATTTAAATTTTTTTATGGCCTCATCAAGTATGAAATTAATCAATAATTTGTCATCTTCTAGATTTATTTCGCTAGATTTTTGATTTAATTTTATTTTCTCTTTTGTTGATTCATAAAGTTCTGTTTTATTGATGAACCCATTTTTATATAAAGAATTTAAAACTTTATTTCTATTTTGAATAGCTAAATCATAATTTTTGTAAGGAGAATAAATTGATGGGGCTGGAGTTAATCCAGCTAACAAAGCAACTTCAGATAAAGTTAATTCATGAATGAATTTACCAAAATAGATTTTGGCTGCCTCATTGATACCGGTAGCACCAGAACCTAAGTATATTTTATTCAAATAAATTTTAAGAATTTGATTTTTACTGAATCTCAAATCCATAATTAATGAAATTAGTATTTCTTTAATTTTTCTAAAAAAACTTAATTCATTATTTAAAAATATTAATCTTGATGCTTGTTGGGTAATAGTACTTCCACCCTCTACGATAGATCCATTCTTAAGATTTATAAGTGAGGCTCTGAATAAGCCCATAATATCAATTCCATGATGTTTTAAAAATCTTTTATCCTCTGCAGAGATAAATGCATTTTTAATTAATTGAGGTACTGTTTCTTTCTCATTTGAAATATTAAATTTGCGACTTAATTTACTAATAACTTCATTATTAGAAGACTCAATTCTATAGCTAAAGCTAACTTGATTGATTGAATTATCTTTGTAAGGATCATAACTTAATGTGGATTTAATTATATTTGCGAGGAAAAAATATAACCATATGAAAAAGACTAAAGATGGTAAATAAAAAAGAAATTTTTGCTTTTGGGCTGGCACCTTAAGCGACTAAAAAGCTATGGCCAATTGCTAAAGCAGTTATTAACATCCCGGTAATTAGAAATGGCTGAGCACTAGCTTGATATTTAACATCATATTTCAAGGGATCTTTTAGTAACCACATATCTTGAAAAGTAATCTGAGGTATTACTAATAAAACTAGTATGACTGATGCTAAATGTTGGCCAATAGAAATTAATACAATAACCATAGCTAACTGAAAAATATCAATTAGAGCTGCACTTATTCTGCTTGCGTTTTTAATTCCAAAAATTACAGGTAATGAATTAAGACCTAATTTAGAATCACCCTCTACACTTTTAAAGTCATTTATAACCGCTATTCCTAAACCTGAAAGGGAGTAAGCCAAAGTTAATATCGCGGTAATAAAAGTTAACTTACCAAATAAAGCTTGTCCTGCCCACCACGGAAGAGCTATATAAGATGCTCCTAAAGCATAGTTACCCAACCAGCCATTTTGTTTTAATTTTAAAGGCGGTGCAGAATAGATATAGCTTACAAAAGATCCCCCTAGAGCAAGAAGAAAAACAGAAGGGAATTGATGTCTGGCATATAAATCTAATAGATAAGCTACTACTAAACCTAGAATTAAAAGTACCCAAATTTGAATTTTTACTTGTTTTATTGAAATTGCTCCTGAAGGAATAGGTCTATTAGGCTCATTTATAGCATCAATTTCTTTATCGAAAAAATCATTAATTGTTTGAGTATAACCTGCAAGTAAGGGACCACTCATAAGCATGCAAGCAAGAGATGCTAGAACATTAGAAAATGTCCAAGTAAAATTGCCGCTTGCAGCCGCTCCGCAAATAACTCCCCATATTAAAGGAATCCAAGTTATTGGCTTCATAAGTTGGATTCTAAGTTTCCACAAACTTTTAGTTTCCGAAGCTCCTTTTATTCCTAAGAGTTGTTTTGGATCATTCACTTAACAATTAACCTCGTTCAATTTCTTCAGGGAAAAACCAATTTTCCTGGCCAGATTGGAATTGTACTATTAATCCAATACTTCTCCCATCTGACATTTTATATCCTTTAATTGTAGCTCTTGAATCAATTGAAATTTGTTCAATAAGCTTACTCGGTAATCTATCTTTAACTTTATCTATATTTATTTTAATTTTACTACCTATTCTTGGTAATAATTTTGTGTCATCCATAACGTTATAAAATAGAATCTATAAGCAAGATTAACAGTATTTGGACAAATTTTTTTAAAATGGTTGCTCTTCGTTTAATACCCTGTTTAGATATAGCGAATGGACGAGTTGTAAAAGGCGTTAATTTTGTAAACCTTAGAGATGCTGGAGATCCTGTTGAATTAGCTTGCCTTTACTCGGATGAAGGAGCTGATGAACTTGTCTTCTTAGATATTAAAGCTACTTTTGAAAACAGAAAAACATTAATTGATTTAGTATCTAGAACAGCTAAAACTTTGAAAATTCCTTTTACAGTCGGGGGTGGCATTAATTCTGTAGAGTCAATTAATGAATTATTAAGGGCTGGAGCTGATAAAGTGAGCATTAATTCATCAGCAGTAAAAAATCCTTCACTCATATCTGAAAGTTCAAAAAAATTTGGTAAACAATGTATTGTTGTAGCAATTGATGCAAGAAAAAAAATTAATAAATCTGATGAATGGGAAGTTTATGTAAAAGGTGGTAGAGAGAATACACAATTAGATGTAATAAATTGGGCTAAAAGAGTTGAAAAACTTGGTGCTGGTGAAATCTTATTAACTTCTATGGATGGAGATGGTACTCAATTAGGATATGATTTACTTCTTACTGAAAAAGTATCTAGCGCTGTAAATATTCCTGTTATAGCATCTGGAGGAGCTGGCAGTTTAGATGATATCTTTGAAGCATTTGTCAAAGGTAAAGCATCAGCAGCTCTACTAGCTTCTTTATTACATGATAAAAAACTTACAATTAAAGAAATAAAATCATATCTTTTAGAAAAGAATCTTGTTATGAGGCCTTATGAATGAAGAACTTAATAACAAAACTATGAATTGATTAATGTTTTTTCGGACTTCAAAAAATGTAAAAAATATTTTTAATAATGTTTCTTACAAATATGATTTTTTAAATAACTTATTAAGTTTAGGTCTTCATAACTTATGGAAACGAGAATTAGTAAGTCTTGCGAACCCAAGAGCCGGAGAAAATTGGGGTGATTTATGTTGTGGTACTGGAGATATATCTTTTATTATAAATAAAAAGGTATTACCTGATGGGAAGGTTATAGGAATTGATAATGCAGAATCAATTTTAGATATTGCTAAGAAAAAATCAGAAAATTTAAAAAATAATTCCATTGTTTGGCATCAAGAGGATATCTTTAATATTAAAAAAGAAGACTATAGATTTGACGGGATATGTATGTCATATGGGTTGAGAAATTTAAATAATGTTTATATGGGATTAATAAAAGTTTATGAAATTTTACAAGAAGATGGTAAAGCAGCATTTTTAGATTTTAATCATGCAAAAGAAAAATCATTGACGGATAAATTTCAGAAATTATATTTACGTAATATTGTTGTACCTATTTCATCTATATTTAAACTTAACAAAGAGTATTCTTATATTGAAAAAAGCATTGAAGATTTTCCCTGTGGCGAAGAATTAATTAAAATTTCGAATAAAGTTGGTTTTAAAAAGATTCAATTTAAGACACTATTTTTTGGACAAATGTGTATTTTATTAATACAAAAATAGTAAAAACTTAGTTTTGATTTCGCCAGCAGAAAGTACAACTGCCCCATCTATCAATTTCTCCTTTTGGGGCGGGTCTATTACAATTCTTACATAATATTATTTCTTTATTTTTAACTCTGCTTGGGTGATTATCCCAAATTTTTTTTGTATCAATAAAATTATTTTCATACTTATTATCTTGATAATTTTGAATAATCCTTATATTTTTCAGATCAATTCCTAATCGAATAATTGACTCTTTTAATTTATGTTTGTTATAAAGCAACGCCTGCCTCCATTGGGGATTATTGGCAACAATAGTAAGAATATTATTTTCAATTTTTAATGGTCTACATTCCTTAGCTAAATCTGCTCCAACTATGTTTATCCATTGAGAAGATAATGATAATATTACATCTAATTCTGACCAAGACTTTTTAAATTGTTTAAGACAGTTTTTTAAGGTTTCTGGTTTGCTTTTATCCAATTTTAAAAAATAGTTGCTTATTAATTTTAAAAATTAAGTTTATTATTAAATTTTATAATCTCATAATAAGTATTATGTATTAGTTAAGTGCTTAAAAATTTGTGAAAATTAATGGATCTGCAGCTAAAACTTCATATTTTTATAAGAAAACAAAGCAATATTTCCCTAACTGGAAATTAATTTATAAATTTAAATGTACTAGCACAGAATATTTGCTTGATGAATATTTAAAATTAAATAATTTAAGAAATATTCCTATTGCAATCTTCTCTAGATCTCAATCTTTAGGATTTGGACGTTATGAAAGAAAATGGTTTTCCCCTAGTGGAGGTATCTGGTTTAGTGCGGCTTATCCTATTAAATCAAAAACATTTATCTCGGAACTTTTTTCAATTTCTATAGCTTATAAATTATGCGAAATGTTATCTGAGGAATCGGTAAACGTTACTTTAAAGTGGCCTAATGATATTTTTTACGGATCAAAGAAACTGATTGGATTTTTACCAAAAGTTGTAACTAGAGGAGAACAAATTAATTACGTAAGAGTTGGATTTGGTATGAATTTAAATAATAAAAGTCCTTTGAAAGGAATATCCTTATGTAAAATTTTAAATAAAAAGAAATTATGTGAGTCTTATTGGTCATCAAAAATTCTCCATGTTTTTAATGAAGCAATTTATATCAATAAAAAGAGAGATTTAATTATACATGGAGCTAATAGATTCTTAAATAAAACTTATTTACCAAAAGAATATATTGAAACTGATTGGATAATAAAAAATATTGATTCAAGAGGCGGTTTAGTTATTTCCAAAGATGAAGATCAAAAAATAATAAATTTGTAGATTATTTATTTTTAGATAATTCTATTAACTTACCATCTTTAAATCTTGCAATTTTTTGAGCTCTTCTAGCTACTTCATTCTCATGAGTGACAAGTACTATAGTGATTCCAGATTGGTGAAGTTTATCAAAAAGATCAAGTACATCTTCTGTAGTCTGAGAATCTAAAGCTCCAGTAGGTTCATCTGCTAATAATAGCGAAGGTTTATTAATAATTGCTCTTGCGATAGCAACTCTTTGTTGTTGTCCCCCAGATAATTGGTTCGGTTTATTGTTGATTCGTTCATTAAGGCCAACTCTCATTAAGGCATCTTTGGCTCTTTTTTCTCTCTCTTCAGAATTTACACCTGCATATATCATTGGAAGCATTACGTTCTCCAATGCTGTTGCATCCATTAATAGATGAAATTGTTGAAAAACAAAACCTAATTTTTGATTTCTTAATTCTGCTAATTCGTCATCAGATAAATGTTCTACCGAATAATCATTTAATTTATATTGACCAGAAGAAGGCCTATCTAAGCAGCCTAAAATATTCATAGCCGTACTTTTGCCTGATCCACTAGCACCCATTACAGCAAGATAGTCTCCTCTATGTATATCTATGCTTACTTCATCTAATGCTTTTACAATAAGATTATCTTTACCGTATGTTTTTGATACATTTTCTAAACAAGCAACAACACTCATTATTTTTAATTAATTAATGAATAGAAATTAATAGTAGCTAAGCTTTTTTGAAGAAAAGGAGTTTCGGAGACAGCTGTATTAGCTAGTTTAAAAAGAGGATTCGAGAGAATTCCTCCAAGGGCGGTTACGGCTAAACAAGTAAATAGTGCAACTCTTAGCGGAGGTAAGCCAACAACATTCCATTTCGTTTCAGGATAAGATTTTACAATTTCTGATGCCTCTTGAGGTTCTTTTACAACCATCATTTTTATTACAGAGATGTAGTAGTAAATAGATATTACGGAAGTAACTAAACCTACTATCACTAATAGATATTGTTGATCAGCCCACCCTGCAAAAAAGAGATATATTTTCCCAAAGAAACCTAACATTGGAGGTAATCCTCCCAGAGATAGCAAGCATATGCTTAAACCCAAAGTTATCAAGGGATCTTTTTGATACAAACCTGAATAATCAGTTATTTTATCTGAGCCAGTTCTTAAAGAGAAAAGAATTACACATGAGAAAGCTCCTAAATTCATAAATAAATATGCAGCAAGATAAAGAACAGCGGCAGAAAGCCCATCCTGCGTGCCAGATACTATTCCAATCATTACGAAACCTGCTTGCCCAATGGAACTATAAGCCAACATTCTTTTCATTGAAGTCTGCGCCAAGGCAACAATGTTTCCAAGTACCATACTTAGGATGGCTAAAATTGTAAAAAGTAATTTCCATTGAGCATCAAAAGAACTAAAACTAGTAATTAATATTCTTATCGCAAATGCAAATCCTGCTGTCTTAGATCCAACAGAAAGAAATGCAACTACTGGAGTTGGCGAACCTTCATATACGTCTGGAGTCCATTGGTGAAAAGGAACCGCAGCAATTTTAAAGGCTACTGTCGATAATACAAAAACAAGCGCTATGGAGGTAATGAAGGATGGTTTATTTATTAATTCAACGCCAATATTTTCAAGATTAGTTGATCCACTTAGTCCATAAAGAAGTGATGATCCATATAGGTAGACAGCAGCAGCTGCTGATCCAACGAGGAGATATTTTAATGCAGCTTCGGAACTTCTTGGATCTCTCTTTAAGTATCCAGAAAGCAAGTAACTTGCAACTGATAATGTTTCTAGAGATATAAATACACTTACTAAGTCAGTAGATCCACACAAAAGCATTGCTCCTAATGTGGCTGATAAAACTATTGCTGCAAACTCTCCTATGGGGCTTCCACTCTGTTCTGTATAACGCCAACTGATAGATAACGATATTAGCGTTGAAAGTGAAATAATACCTCTAAATGCTAGTGATAAATTGTCAGAAATAAATGAGCCAAGAAAAGCGCTATCAGCTGGATTACTCCATTGAAAAGCTAATGCGACAAGGGAACTACCAAGTGATAGGTAACAAATAACCGGAGCCCATTTGGATGCTGTTTTTTCTCCTGCTAGATCAACTATTAGTGTTCCAACAATTCCAAGCAATATAAAGGCTTCAGGAATAATTGCCTGAGCATTAAGATTAAATGTGAGGATTTCGTTAGGCACTAATTTAAAAAATTTGTTTGAATTTAGTATTAATAGTTAATATTAACTTGATTATAATTTGTAGGCGGGTTAATTGTAATTCTCAAGAATTAATACTTTAGGATTTTCAATTAACCATAATATGCCTAAATGGAATAAAAAACTAATTTTTATTGAATTCTTCCTTGGAACACACACTAGTTATCGTTGAAAGTCCTACTAAAGCAAGAACTATTAGACAGTTTTTGCCTTCAAACTTTGAAGTTCTTGCTTCAATGGGGCATGTCAGAGATTTGCCTAAAGGAGCTGGCGAAATACCAGCAGCTATGAAGAAAGAAAAGTGGTCAAGAATTGGTGTTAATACAACTGAAGATTTTGAACCTCTTTATGTTGTCCCTAAAGATAAGAAAAAAGTGGTTAAAAACTTAAAAGATGCATTAAAAGGGGCTACCCAACTTTTACTTGCCACGGATGAAGATAGAGAGGGAGAAAGTATTAGTTGGCATTTAATGCAATTGTTAAAGCCTAAAATCCCAACTCGAAGAATGGTTTTTCATGAGATAACTAAGAAGGCAATTAAAAAGGCACTTGGGGAAACACGTGAAATTGATATGGAATTAGTTCAAGCGCAAGAAACAAGAAGAATACTTGATAGACTTTTTGGTTATGAACTTTCCCCACTTTTATGGAAAAAAGTTGCTCCCAGATTATCAGCTGGACGGGTTCAATCTGTTTCAGTAAGATTATTAGTAAAAAGAGAGAGAGAAAGAAGGTCTTTTAAAAAAGCTTCTTATTGGGATTTAAAAGCGTTATTATCCAAAGACGAAATAAATTTTGAATCAAAATTATTTAGTATAGATGGTAAGAAAGTAGCTAATGGTTCTGATTTTGATGAGAAGACTGGCCTTTTAAAAGTGGGTAACAAAGCGTTGATATTAGATGAAAAGCAAGCCTTAAACTTATTAAATTCTCTCAAACAACAGAAATGGGAAGTAAATAAAATCGAGAAAAAGCCAACAACGAGGAGACCTGTACCGCCTTTTACTACCAGCACATTGCAGCAGGAATCCAATAGAAAATTGAGATTATCCGCTAGAGAAACAATGAGATGTGCTCAAGGCTTATATGAGAGAGGATACATAACCTATATGAGAACAGACTCAGTACATTTATCTCAGCAGGCTATAGATGCCTCTAGACAATGCGTTTTAAAAAAATATGGAAATAAATATCTTTCTGAAAACCCTCGTCAATATAATGCAAATGCAATAAATGCTCAGGAAGCTCATGAAGCGATAAGGCCAGCAGGAGAGCAATTTAAAACACCAGCCGAAACTGAATTAGTTGGTAGAGATCTTGCCTTATATGAACTCATATGGAAAAGAACTGTAGCAAGCCAGATGGCTGATGCAAAACTAACAATGCTTAATACAGAAATTTCTGTGGGAGATGCAATATTCAAATCTAGCGGTAAAACTATTGATTTTGCTGGCTTTTTTAGAGCTTATGTTGAAGGTAGTGATGATCCTAGTGCTGCATTAGAACAACAAGAAGTTATACTGCCTAATTTATTGGTTGGTTCAAGTCTTAATGTTGTTAAAAATGAAATTATTCCACATGAAACCAAACCCCCATCACGATACACAGAAGCAGCCTTAGTAAAAATTTTAGAAAAGGAGGGGATCGGGAGACCTTCTACTTATGCGAGCATAATTGGAACAATCGTGGATCGTGGTTATGCTCAAATATCATCAAATTCACTTGCCCCAACTTTTACCGCATTTGCGGTCACTGCACTACTTGAAGAGCATTTCCCTGAATTAGTCGATACAACCTTTACCGCCAAAATGGAATCATCATTGGATGAAATCTCATCTGGTAATTTAGAGTGGCTTCCATATCTAGAAACCTTTTATAAAGGTAAAAATGGTTTAGAAATAAAAGTACAAAAAACTGAGGGTAATATTGATGGCAAAGCATATCGGCAAGTCGATTTCGATGATTTACCTTGCGTAGTTCGTATTGGTTCGAATGGCCCTTGGCTGGAAGGAACAAAACTAGATGATTCTGGTAATGAAATTCAAGCTAAGGGAAATTTGCCTATGGATATAACTCCTGGAGATCTTGATAAAAAGAAAGTTGATCAAATTTTAAGTGGTCCTTCAGATTTGGGGCAAGATCCTAAAAGTGGAGAAAAAGTATTTTTAAGATTTGGACCCTATGGTCCTTATGTTCAATTAGGCAATAATGAAAATAATCAAGAAAAACCCAGAAGAGCATCACTACCCAAAGAATTAAAAACTGATGATCTAACTCTTGAGCAGGCATTAGAATTGCTAAGTTTACCTAGATTACTTGGGGAACATCCTGAAGGAGGAATTATAGAGGCTGACAGAGGAAGATTTGGTCCCTATGTGAGATGGATTAAAAATGAAAAAGATTCTGAGAATAGATCTCTGAAAAAAGATGATAATGTGTTTACTGTTGATTTAAAAAGAGCTTTAGAAGTTCTCTCACTGCCAAAATTAGGAAGAGGAGGTAGAGAAGTTTTAAAAGACTTAGGAAAACCAGATGGATCCACAGATAAAATACAAATATTTAACGGTCCATATGGAATGTATGCAAAATATGGAAAAGTAAATGTATCTTTACCAAAAGATACAGATTTAGAAAAATTATCGCTTGATGAAGTTTTAAATTTGCTTAATGAAAAATTAAAAGATAAAAAACCCAAAACTAGAAGAAAAATTTCTAAAAAGAAAAAATAATAAAAAAATTTTAAGCTGTGATTTTTAAACTTTTTAATTATTTTTTGATTCTATTTCTTCTTCAATCTTGCTCGGGAGGAAGAATTGGAAATTTTCTTGAATTAAGTTTCAGTAATATAAAGGAAGATGAATTAAAAAGTATTGAAAATAATTTTAAAAGTGAGAAAGTTCTCATTAATAATAAAAATTTAAAAGACTCAAATGAACCTGAAATCATTATAACTAACAAGGAGTTTCAAAAACCAACTAATAAAATTAATATACAACAAAAACAAAATTTAAAATCTGATGTTAATAATAATAAGAAAAAAAAAGTTATTAAACAAAATTTTAATAAAGAAAAGAATGAAAAAATAGAAACTAATTATGATCCTCAATCTTATAGGGTCATAATTATTTTAAAAGGAGTTGATCCAACAGATCCTTCTCAAAAATTCTCAAATGTTCTTAAAAATGCAAATATTTTTTTTGAAATAGAAAAAATTGAACGTTTTCAAGAGAATGATTTTAAAAATTAAAATGTATAAAAATTTTTGAAGATAAATGAAAATAATAAATAAATCAAAAGCTTTAAATATTATCGAGCCATCTTACATGGCTTCTTTAGCAGCTTTATTGTGGATTGCACTTTATTATCTTCCTGTTGGAGGCGCTTTGTTTAGACTTGCCCTTCCTCTACCTATCGCACTTCTTCATTTAAGAAGAGGTACAAGAGTAGCTTTAGATGGGGTAATTGTTCAGTTTTTTCTATTAATAATTCTTATGGGTCCAATTAGGGGACCATTATTCTTATTCCCATATGGTCTTTTATCTTTTTGGCTAGGTTGGTCATGGCTTAAATCTAAAAATTGGTGGTTTAGTTGGTTTTTTGGAATAATCATTGGTACCTTTGGATTTCTCATAAGATTATTAGCTTTATCAACTTTGGTAGGAGAAAATCTTTGGGTTGTAATAACTAGGGCAAGTTACTCCCTAATAGAAAAAATTTGCTCATTATTGAATATTGCATCTTCACCCTCCTTAATAACTGTTCAAATAGTTGCGATTTTATTAATAATATTTCAAGAGATAATATATGTTTTGACTATTCATATAATTGCATATGCAGTTTTTCCTAAACTTAGATCTAAAATACCAGAACCTCCCGAAGTAATGAGCGGATTTGTAGATTTAAACCTTTAAAAAATTAAAAATATGGAAGAATCAAATTTTAAAATAAAATTTTTTGGAAGCAAATTAGTTGAAAATAAAATCATTAGTAAGATAAATTTAATAAAGCATCAAATAAATCAATATAAATTTTTTTTAATAATTGCTGGAACTAATACATCACAAGTAGAAGGAATATCATCTGCAGGGATTGATTCAGAATCAAGAAAAATTACACCCTTAGCGGATGCAGAATTTTTGATTTATGGGCCAACAAAAAATCATAAGTATTCATTACCTTCTCTAAAAGCTGGAGTTACTCCAGCACTTATAAGTAATGTGTGTGCCGCTTTACTAAAAACAAAATTTGATATAGTACCACTTGGTGTTTACTATAAACCTTACTTTAAATATTTAAGCATAGATAATTATTTGATAAAGCCTGCAAATTGCCTCTCTTCAGGAAATGCAATGCAGAAAAAAAGAGTTAAGAATCTTTTTGAGAAAGGTTTTGAAATAGCAAAGAACTTAGATAGACCAATCTTTATTTCTGAATCAGTTCCAGGAGGTACCACTACTGCGCAGGCAATTATGGAGGCTTTCGGATTAAATGTTTCTGATTTAGTAGGAAGTAGTTTACTAAAGCCCCCGAGAAAATTAAAAAAGGAAATTATCTCTAAGGGAATTCTTAATTCAAATTTAAAAAAAAATTTTAATTCAATTGATGTTATCGCTGCATTAGGAGATCCATTTCAAGCATTTTCTATGGGCTTATTAATAGGTGCTAGAAAAAAAAATAAAACAGTCATACTTGCTGGAGGTAGCCAAATGATAACTGTTTTGTTGCTGGCTTTAGAGTACTTAGACTTTAAAGACAAACAAAATTTTGTTGATCAAATTTTTATTATTACAACAAGTTGGTTGGTACGTGATAATGCATTGAATCAATTATTAGATTTAGTTTCTAAAAGACATAAAGTAAATTTATATGGTTTTGCAAGCTGTTTAAATTTTAATTCTTCAAAGTTAAAAGAACTAAAAGATTATGAGATTGGTTATGTAAAAGAAGGGGTAGGAGCGGGTGCATTGTCATTGTTGGCTTATTTGAAAGGTTTTAAATATGAAGAAATAGTTTCAAAATGCGAACATTCCCTTTTAAGGATGAGGAAGTTTGGTCAAATTTCTAAATATGATGAAAAAAATGATTAATAAATTTTTATCTAGAAGAAAATTTATTAATGTTGCAAAATTATCTTTTTTATTCCTTTTAAGTTCCTGTCGGAATTTTTCTGAAAAGGTTAATATCGCTTTTCAAAAACAATTTTATCCTCTGCAGTTTATAGATTTAATTCCAAATCATTGGCATCAAAAAGCTATTAGCCTAAATAAGTTTTCTAAAAAAAATAATATTGAAGATTTAAAAAAAATAGATTTATTACTTATTACTGATGGTTGGTTGAACAAAATTAATTTTGATGATTTTGAAAATATCAATCCTTCTTTACTTTCCAAACTAGACGATAGATCAAAAACTTATCTTAGTAATTATGATAAATCTAAGCAGGATAAATTAATGCCCATAGGAATTAATCCTTACGTAGTAATAATTAAAAATAATAAAAACTATAAAATTGATAATAATAATTCCTGGGATTTTTTATTTTCAAACGATTTTAAAGGAAAAATAATTTTACCTAAGAGTGCGAGAATTGTTCTTTCCATAATGCAAAGGATTAAAAATAGAGATCTATTACAAAATATCGCAAAACAAGAATTTATTTATGATGATAAGAATTCTTTAGATTTGTTAGTTAATACTGAAGCAGCTATCGCAATTACTCCATTTAGCTTATCCCAAAAATATTTAAAAATTGATTCCAGACTTTCTATCTTTTTTCCAGATGATGGAGTTCCATTGCTATGGAATTTTGCAATGATTAAATCTTCTTTAAATATTGAAGAATTTAATTACTGGATGGATTTATTATCGGAGCCTAAAACAGCAAAAATGTTGGTTAAGGCTGGTTGGTATCTTCCTTTCCAAACTGTTACTATGAATCAACTGTATAGCGAAAATATAAAGCAATTTTCTGGGTTGAATCTTCGTCCCTCTAAAACATGTTGGGATAATAGTTGGTCATTTCCCCCTTTGAATCCCCAAGAAAAAAAAGAATTGGAAATTTTAGGGAATAAGTTATTAAACCCATAATTATCCCCATAATCTTTTTCTGGGAGTTTCAATTAATAGATTATGAGTCTCTTTCAATAAGTTAGGGATATCTAATTCATGTGGACATTTTGAAATACAAATATTGCAGCTATCACAGGAATTGGCATTTTTCAGTTCCCACCAGTGTCCAGCGCGACCTATTAAATTGTATCTTTCTTTAGCAAATTCGGTTTGACCGTTTCCAATATATATATTCCTTAATCTTAATATTTCTGGAATAGGGACATCATTTGGGCATGGTAGACATGCTCTACATTGCTCGCATTTAGTCTCACCCAATCTTGAAGTAGAAAGATCCTCAATATTACTTATAATCTTTATCTCCTCTTTGGTAAGTTTATGAGTTGCATTAGCTAGTTTTATTGCCAAATCAAAATCCTCTGGTTTATTAGCTCCTAAAGAAAGAGTAGTGATTCCCTCAGAGAAAAGAAATCTATATGCTATTTCTAGCGGGTGGTATGGTTTTGATGCTTCAAGTAGTATTTGACTGGGTAGGTAAAGCTTCCCTCCTTTATCTGCTGGAGAAATTGCTAAAACACCCATATTTTTTTTTAAAGCTTTTTGAGCTAAAGGTAATTTTGATTTATCTAATAAATGAACATGGAGATTACAAAAATCAAATAAATTTGATTCGATGGCATCATCTATTAACTTAAATCCCCCATGAGAGCTAAATCCTATTTGATCAACTAGTCCCATCTCTTTAGCCCAATAGATAAATTGCTTGCCCTCGCCACTCAGGACCCAATCAAGATGTTCGTTTAAATTTATTCCGTGGATAGCTAAATTATGAATTTTTTTTAAATTTAAATCACTTAAAGACTGATAAAAATTTTTTTTAAGATAATTAAAATCGCCTTTTGGTAAAACTTTTGTAGTAACAATCCAATTTTTTTTATTAAAATCATTTTTATTTTGAAGCTGTTCTAGTGCTTTCCCAATAAAATATTCTGCTCTCCCATAAGATTGTGCAGTTTCTATGTGATTAATACCTGCAAAATAGGCATGTTTGATAACTTGATACATTTTGTCAGCATTATCTACAGCCCTCATTGTTCCAAGAGTAAATGAACTAACTTTAGTTCTTCCCCCATAAAGCCTTTTATGTGAATTAACAATCACTTCTTTAGCAAATAAGAATTTTGGATAAGTCTTAATCTATTTATAGTGGTTTATCATTTAAAGTAAATAAAAATATTTAAATTTTTCTAATTTATGTTTACAGGTATAGTTAAAGCAATTGGTAAATTAAGAAAAAATAATAACCAATTGAGTATAGAAATTTTAGACAATTACTTTGATATAAATATTGGAGATAGCATTGCAGTTGATGGAATTTGTCTCACAGCTAAAGAAATATTTGAGCATACTTTTACAGTCGATGTAAGTGAAGAAACATTAGAAAAAACTACATTAGGTAATAAATCTAATTTTGATGGAATAGTCAATATTGAACCAGCACTAAGAATATCCGACCGATTAGGAGGACACATTGTAAGTGGACATGTAGATGGTTTAGGGGAAATTGTAAAAATAGATAAGTTGGAAAAATCTTGGTTATTGTCTATTAGGTGGGAGGATTCATATTTTTCTAAATATATTTCTTTAAAAGGAAGTATTTGTGTCAATGGGATTAGTCTTACAATTGCTGATCAGAAAAATAATGGTGAGATTTTTTCGATAGCAATTATTCCTCATACTTGGGAAAATACTAATTTAAAGTTTCTGAGTGTGGGGCAAAAAGTAAATCTTGAAGCTGATACATTGATAAAATATGTTGAGAGACTTTTATTATCTGGAGAAAATAAAACATCACCATCATCTGAAATTATTAATTCAAATTGGTTGAAAGATAATGGTTGGAATTAATATTTACTTTATTGGAATTAGATAAATAGTTTTTGAATCTTTTTTAATATCAATTTTAAATTCTTGTCCTGGAGCTAAGCCTAGCTTTTTAGTATAGGCGTGACCAATTAAGAGATTTCCATTGCCATGAACTTTTGTTTTAAAAACAGCTTGCCTTCCTCTGACTGATCTATTTCCCGCTCTACCAGGTCCGCTATTTCCCAATTTATATCCTTTAGCTTCGACTAAAGCCCTATAAAAACTTTTTCTTAATACTCTTCCACTAGGACCAACATAACCACATCCTCTAGCAATTTCATCCTCAGATTTTTTACTTAATAATTTTGATTTTTCAAGGAGTTCTTTTCCTACAAGCATTATTAAATAGGTTTTGTTCCTATCAATAATATTATTATTGTGGGGATATAGATTTAATAAAA